>Ga0187872_10000257_pt1 | contig 64421 bp, 53 predicted proteins | sample June2016WEW_16_4_FD_132973 | JGI IMG/M metagenome (GOLD analysis project Ga0187872, IMG submission 132973) | Peatland microbial communities from SPRUCE experiment site at the Marcell Experimental Forest, Minnesota, USA - June2016WEW_16_40 | ecosystem: Environmental > Terrestrial > Soil >...
CATAATGAACCAAAGGGATAAACCGTCGGCTCCCTCAGGGGCTAAAGCCCGCGTCTTTGTTGGCTCTGGGCGGCACGGCTGAAGCCGTGCCCTTCCCAAAACCATTTATGAGATAGCCTCTAGCCCCTGACCACTGTCTTACGCTTCGGGCAGGAACTCGTACTCCTCAATCACGGCGGCGACGGCGAGTTTCCCTTTTGTGCCGGGATCCTCAACCCGCACCACGTGGCCTTTGCAGTGCACGCGGATGCTGTCAGTGAGCGTGATTTCGGGCGGGAGCGTCAGGGTGAATGCGATAGGCGAGCCTTGGGCCACTGCGGACTCGAGGTAGAGGCAGATGCCGCGCGCGCTTACGTCGCGAATCTGGCCAACCTCGCCCGGGGCAAGGTTGCCGTCGGGAGCAACGGTAACAGGAATGTGAAGCGCAAATCTCCGCGCAGCCCGCTTTTCGTTCTGGGGCTCAGACATGCCTTTCCTCCAAAGTGGCGTGCAGGGGCATGAAAGCTGGCACAACCTGAAATCAGGATGCCTCGCGCCGCTACTTCGGTCAATACCACCCTTGGGTCAGGGGGTAGCACTTTTCAGGGAGCAGGGGCCGGGGATCAGACCTCGGACCTCAGACCACAGACCTCTGACTTCCGCCCCTCCGACCCCCGATCTCCGGCCCTGCCCTATAATCCGAACAATGACCTTCGAACATCTGCTGGATGGCGCCCAGGTTCTTGCGCGCAGCGGGAACCCCAGCGTCAGCGGCGTGGAGTATGACTCGCGCCGGGTGAAGCCGGGGTGCGGGTTCGTGGCCATGCGCGGCGAAACTTCCGACGGCAACCGCTACATTGACCAGGCCATCCAGGCAGGAGCCGTCGCGGTCATCACGGATTCCTCCAGCGAGAAGCCGCGCCAGGGCGTGGCCTGGGCCGTGGTGCCGCACGGGCGGCGGGCACTGGCGCGGGTCAGCGCGAATTTCTACAAGCGCCCGGCGGAACGGATCGCCATCACGGGAATTACCGGAACCAACGGCAAGAGCACGACGGCGTTTCTGATCGAAGCGATCCTCACGGCCGCGGCGCGGAAGAGCGCGCTGATCGGGACGATTGAATATCACGTCGCCGGACAGATTTATCCCGCGCCGCACACCACGCCCGAGGCGCTGGAACTGGCGCGCCTCTTGAACGAAGCGCTGGGGCAGGGCGCGACCGACGCCGTGATGGAAGTTTCCTCGCACGCCCTGGCGCAGCAGCGCGTCTTCGGCGTTCCGTTTGATGTCGCCGTCTTCACCAACCTGACGCGCGACCACCTCGATTATCACAAGACGATGGACGAGTACTTCGCGGCCAAGCGGGTACTGTTCGAAGGCTGCGGCACGGATGCGCCGCGGGTCGCGGTGACAAATCTCGACGACGATTATGGCGCGAAGCTAGTCGAGTTCAGCCGCAAGCGCAGTTCGATGGTGCTGACCTACGGATGGGAGCGCGGCGACTTCCACGCCGAGAACGTGGACATCAGTCCGCGGGGCACGCGCTTCGACGTGGTCACTCCGCAGGAAAGGATGGCCTTGTTTTCGCCGCTGATCGGACGGGTGAATGTGTACAACATTCTGGCGGCTGCGGCCGCGGGTTACGCACGCAAATGCGACGCGCAGGCGATTGTGCGCGGCGTCGAGATGCTCACGCATGTGCCGGGAAGGTTTGAGCGCGTGGATTGCGGCCAGCCGTTCACGGTGGTGGTGGATTATGCGCACACTGACGACGCCCTGCGCAATCTCACGGCGCTGGCACGCGAGTTCGTCTCGCGCACAGGAGCGAAGGGCCGGGTGCTGACCGTATTCGGCTGCGGGGGCGACCGCGACCGGGCCAAGCGCCCGCTGATGGGCGAGGCGGCCGGGCGCGGCAGCGATTTTGTGGTGCTGACTTCCGATAATCCGCGCAGCGAAGACCCGGTGGCGATCATCAACGACGCGCTGGTGGGGCTGCAGAAAACGGGCGTGAAGTACACCGTGGAAGCGGACCGACGAAAAGCGGTTGCTTTCGCGATCGGCGAAGCGCGACCGGGAGACATCGTGCTGCTGGCCGGAAAAGGACACGAAAAGGTGCAGGTGACGCGGGAAGGCGCGCGTCCGTTTGATGATGTCGAGGTGGCGCGCGAGGCGCTGCGCGCGGCGGGATTCGAAAAAAATTGCTGATGGATGATTTTTGATTGTCGATTGAAAACCGGGAATGGGCGCCCCGGGAGATTTCATTCAACAATCAACAATCAACAATCGGACGTTCCCATCCTTTCGCAAAGAATGCGAAAGGATGGGGCACCCCAGATTTTCGTTGCTGGATTTCATTGTTCGATATGAAACTGACGCTCGAGAAAATCGGTGAGTTTATTTCCGCCGCGGGAGATTATCCGCGCGAGGAAGTGGCCCAGGGTTACTCCATCGACTCGCGCACCATCGGGAAAGGCGAACTGTTCTTCGCGGTCAAGGGAGAGCGTTTCGATGGCCACGACTATGTCGCGGCGGCGCTGGAGCAGGGCGCGGCGGCGGCCGTCGTACGCACAGACCAATGGCACCGCTATTCCTGGACCAATCGGGTGCTGGTTGTCGACGACACGCTCGTTGCTCTGCAGACGCTGGCGACCGCGGTGCGCAAGCTTTGGGGCAAGCCGCTGGTGGGCGTGACCGGCTCGACCGGAAAGACCACCACCAAAGAGGCCATCGCTCATGTTCTCGGTGCCAGGCTCCGCGTGCTCAAGTCGGAAGGCAATTTCAACAATCACTTTGGCCTGCCGCTCATGCTGCTCAAACTGGAGCCGGAGCACGATGTCGCCGTCATCGAGATGGGCATGTCGCATGCGGGCGAGATTCGCACGCTGGCGGGGATTGCACAACCGGACATCGGCGTGGTCACGAACGTTGCGCCCGTGCACCTGGAGTTTTTCGATTCGATCGCCGGAATTGCCCGGGCGAAATACGAGCTGGTCGAGTCGCTGCCCTCGAGCGGAACTGCCGTGCTGAACGCCGATGATGAATACGTGGTGCAGTTCGGACGCGACTTTAAAGGCAAGGTTGTAGGGTACGGCCGGGCGGCGACGGCCGATGTGCGGGCGGAGAACGCCGAGTCGCATGGAGCGGAAGGTTCGACGTTTGACGTAGTCACTGCCGGTGGGCGCCAGCCGGCGCGATTGCCGCTGGTGGGAGAGCACAACATCGGGAATGCGCTGGCGGCGGTGGCTGTGGCACTGGCTCGCGGATTGACGCTGGCGGAATCCGTGGGCGCGCTGGCGACGCTTGCGCCGGCGGACAAGCGCGGGCAGGTTCTCAAACTCGGCAACATCACCGTGATCAACGATTGCTACAATTCGAATCCGAAGGCGCTGCATGCGATGATTGACGCCCTGGCTGCACTCAAGGCAGGGCGGCGCGTTGTGGTCGCGGGAGAGATGCTCGAGCTTGGACCGGCGGGTGAGGAAATGCATCGCGCTGCAGGCCGGCATGCAGCCGAGAAGAAGATGGACGTTTTGCTGGGCGTGCGGGGCTTGGCCCAGGCGATGGTGGAAAGCGCGGGGCAGGCGGGCATGCGCGCCGAGTTTGTGGCGACGCCCGAGGAAGCGGGCGAATGGCTGGCGCGCGAAACGCGCGAAGGCGACGTGGTGCTGCTCAAGGCCTCCCGCGGCGTGAAGCTGGAGAAGGCGCTGGAGAGGTGGAAGGCAAAAGGAAATTGTTGATTGTTGAATTTTGATTGTTGAATGAAAACCAGTGGCTGGACAAACCGGGTTTTCAATCAACAATCAACAATCAACATTCAACAATGTTCATGTGTCCTAGTGGTGAGTTCTAGGTTCATCGGGACGGAGGCGGATTGCTCTACTGGCTGTTGTTCCTCAAGCTGCAACGCTACGTGCCGCCGTTCCGCATTTTTCACTACGTCACGTTCCGCACCGCGTTCGCCAGCCTGACCGCCCTGTTCACCGCGCTCATCGTGGGGCCGCTGGTGATCGGGCGGTTGCGCGACTTCCAGATCGGGCAGTATATCCGCGAAGAAGGGCCGAAGGCGCATCAGAAAAAAGCGGGCACGCCCACCATGGGCGGGCTGCTGATCGTGATTGCCATCATTGTTCCTACGCTGCTGTGGGCGGATCTGAGCAACCGCTTCGTGTGGATCGCCGTATTCTCGACCTGCGCGTATGCGGCCATCGGGTTTACCGACGACTACACCAAGGTGGCGCACCGCCGCAACCTGGGGCTGACCGCGCGCGCCAAGCTCGGACTGCAAATCGCCACCGCCATCGTGGTGGCGTCGATGCTGATCGCCATGCAGGCCTATGGCATGTATTCCACCAAGCTGATCGTGCCTTTCTTCAAGCAGTTCCGGCCTGATCTGGTGATCGAGAAACTGTTGCACAATCCGCACCTCTGGCCGCTGGCGTTCTTGCCCTTCGTGGTGTTCGTGGTTCTGGTGATCGTGGGCTCGAGCAATGCCGTGAATCTGACCGACGGACTGGACGGGCTGGCCATCGGCTGCACCGTGATCGCGGCAGGCGCTCTGGCAGTGCTGACCTATGTGAGCGGACACGCGACCTTCGCGACCTATCTGGAATTGCAGCGCATGCCGCAGGTGGCGGAACTGACTATTTTTTGCGGAGCGATGGTCGGCGCCTCGATTGGTTTTTTGTGGTACAACGCGCACCCGGCGGAGGTTTTTATGGGCGACGTGGGGTCGCTGGCCCTGGGCGGAGCGATCGGCACCGTCGCCGTGATCATCAAGCAGGAACTGCTGCTGCCGTTTATCGGCGGCATTTTCGTGATCGAGGCGCTGTCGGTGATTCTGCAGGTCGGCTCCTACAAGCTGCGCAAGAAGCGCATTTTCAAGATGGCGCCGATCCATCATCATTTCGAGCTGGTGGGCTGGTCGGAGTCGAAGATTATCGTGCGCTTCTGGATCGCGTCGCTAGTATTCGCGCTGTTCGCGCTGACGACATTGAAACTAAGATAGCGCTGCGGCCGACGAGAGGATTGTTGATTGTTGATTTTTGATTGTTGAATGAAAACCCTGGCTCCGGCACGCTGAGACTTACATTCAACAATCAACAATCAAAATTCAACAATTTGATTTCAGTATGGAACTCAAAGATAAACGCGTGCTGGTGGTTGGCCTCGGCAAATCGGGTGTGGCGTCGGCGCTGTTTTTGAAGAAGCATGGGGCGCGGGTGACGGTCTCCGATACCAAGAGCGGCGACGAATTGCGCAACGAAATCCCCATGCTGCTCGATCATGGCATTACGGTCGAGACCGGCGGGCACGGCGAGCGCACGTTCCGCGGCCAGGATTTGATTGTGGTCAGCCCCGGCGTGCCCGTAGACGCGCCACCGCTGGTTCAGGCGCGCTCGCTGGGCGGGAGCGTGATCGGCGAAATCGAACTGGCGGCTCAGTTTCTGCCCGGGCCGATCGTCGCCATTACCGGATCGAACGGCAAAACCACGACCACTACACTGGCTGGGGAAGTCATGACCGCGGGCGGATTTCCCACGCTGGTCGGCGGCAACATCGGCACACCAGCCATTTCGCTGGCCGAGCGCGCCCAGCCGGAAACGGTGATCGTGCTCGAAGTATCGAGCTTCCAGCTGGAGACGATTCAGACCTTCCGTCCGAAAGTTGCGGTGGTGCTGAATGTCACGCCCGATCATCTCGACCGGCACCGGACCTTTGAGGTCTACGCGGACGCGAAGGCGCGCATCTTCGAAAACCAGCTGGGAAGCGACTTCGCGGTCTTGAATGCGGACGATCCCACCTGTGTGACGATGGCAGCGCGGACCAAAGCGCAAGTTTTCTGGTTCAGCCGGCAGAAGGAAGTGCCGCAGGGCGCGTGGGTGCGCGAAGACAACATTGTTTTCCGCGATGCGCGCAGTGAATCGAAAACGCCGCAGCGCGAGATCATGCAAGTTTCAGAGATTCCACTCAAGGGTGCGCACAATCTGGAGAACGTGCTGGCAGCGGTTTGCGTCGGCATGCTGATGGGCTGCCCGCCGGAGAAAATTCGCCAGGCCGTAAAGAATTTCAAGGCGGTCGAGCACCGGCTGGAGTTTGTGGCCACGATCGGAGGCGTGGATTATTACAACGACTCCAAGGCCACCAACGTGGATGCGACCATTAAGGCGCTGGAGTCGTTCCCGGCGAACATTCACCTCATTCTTGGGGGCAAGGACAAGGGCAGCGATTACACCGTGCTCAACGACCTGCTGCGCCAGCGGGTGAAGCGCGTGTACACGATTGGCGCAGCAGCGGCGAAGATCGAGTCGCAGATTATCTCGGCGAAGGATGGTGGCCCGGAATTGGTGCACGCCGAGACGCTGGAGAACGCCATCCGCAAGGCGCACGCCGCAGCCCAGCCGGGCGACATCGTGCTGCTGGCGCCGGCCTGCGCCAGTTTCGATCAGTTCAAGAGTTACGAGCACCGGGGGAAGGTGTTCAAGGAGATCGTGAGGGGACTGGTGGCCGACACTGCGAGGGCGTGATCCCTTCTGGAGTGGAGCCCGGTGGAATGGAGCCCCGGACGCCCTCGTCCGGGGGGCGAACGCTTCAGTTACGCTGGGGCGGACGAGGCGTCCGCCCCTCCCTGACCTATACCCCGAACCAAAACAATTAACAATCAGAAATCAACAATCCACAATTCCTTCTGCCTGTCTCCCTCCCTGCGTGATGAAATGAGAGTCCCATGGCGAAGCGGGTGAGTGTCGATCGCTGGTTGTTCACCGTCACCATGCTGCTGGTGTTTCTGGGGCTGGTGATGGTGTTTTCGGCCTCGGCAGTGATGGCGCGGGAGCGCTTCGGCTCGCCTTATGCATTTCTGTCGAAGCAGTTGATTTGGGCGGTGGCGGGGCTGGCGGCGATGGTTGTGACCATGCGCCTGGACTACCGCCGCTACCGGCATCCGGCGCTGGTGTTTTCGCTGATGGGCCTGACCACCCTGCTGCTGATTTCGGTTTTCTTTCTCGACCGCTCGCACAACACGCATCGCTGGATTCATGCCGGCGGATTTTCTCTGCAGCCTTCGGAACTGGCGAAGCCGGTGCTGATTCTGTTTCTCGCCTACTTCCTGGAGAGCCGGGCGAAGTCCATGGACGACCTGCGCAACACGCTGGTGCCGGCGGCCGCGCCCGTCGTGGTGTTTCTGGGCCTGATTGTGCTGGAGCCGGACCTAGGCACGGCCATCGCCTGCGCCGGAATTGCGGCGTGCATCCTGTATGTGGCGGGCATGCGGCTGCGCTATTTCTTTTATTCCTTCGGGGCATCGCTGGTGCCGTTGTATCTGCTGATCTTTCACGTGGCCTGGCGGCGCGAGCGCATCCTGGCGTTTCTCAATCCTTACGCCGACCGGCAGAAGGCCGGGTTTCACATTATTCAGTCGCTGATCGCGGTGGGCACGGGCGGCGTGACCGGCATGGGCCTGATGGAAGGCAAGCAGAAACTGTTTTATCTGCCCGAGCCGCACACGGATTTTATTTTTGCCGTGACCGCCGAGGAACTCGGTCTGGTCGGCGCGACGTTCGTGGTGGCGCTGTTCGCGATCTTCTTGTGGCGTGGGATGCGGGCGGCGTGGCGCAGCGAAGATTTGCTCGGGCGCTACCTGGCCGTGGGCATCACCAGCATGGTCGCGCTGCAGGCGTTCATCAACATCAGCGTGGTGCTGGGCATGATGCCGACCAAGGGCATTCCGCTGCCGCTGGTGTCGTACGGTGGATCGTCGCTGTTCGTGACCCTGGCCTGCGTCGGCGTGCTGCTGAATATTACGAAACAGGCGGAATGAAGAAAGCTGCCACGGATTTGCACCGATCTTCACGGATTTTCTGAGGCTTTGTGTCGTTGTTTTATCCGTGGCAATCCGTGAAGATCTGTGGCTCTGGTTTATAGTCACCTCATGCGCGCAATCTTGGCGGGCGGCGGGACGGGCGGGCACGTGATCCCGGCGCTGGCCATCGCCAACGAACTCAAGAAAAGTTACAGCGCCGAGGTGCTGTTTATCGGGACGGCGCGCGGCATCGAGAACCGGCTGGTGCCGGCGGCGGGATATCCTCTGCAATTGGTAAGGGTGGGCGCGCTGAAAAACGTAAGCCTGGTGACGCGCGCGAAGACGGCGTTCGACTTGCCGCGCGCGCTCTGGGACGCGGGGCGCATGTTGAACCAGTTCGCGCCCAACGTGGTCATCGGCGTGGGCGGATATGCCTCGGGCCCGGCGATGCTGGCGGCGGTGGTCAAACACATTCCCACCCTGGCCTTCGAACCGAACGTGGTGCCGGGATTCGCCAATCGCCTGGTGGCACGCTTCGTTTCCGCTGCGGCGGTGCATTTTGAAGAGACGGCAAAATATTTTCGCCATGGCGAAGTGACGGGCGTACCGGTGCGGCAGGCGTTTTTTGAAATTCCTCCCAAGCGGGACGGGACGCCGGCCCTGCTGGTGTTTGGCGGCAGCCAGGGCGCGCATGCGATCAACGAAGCGATGATTCGCTGCCTGCGCGTGCTGCAGCGGGAGGCGCCGGGGATTCACATCCTCCATCAGACCGGCGAACGTGACTATAATGACGCGCTGGCGGCGTATCAGAGTTTGAAAGAAGCGGCGCGCGAGGCGGCGCCGAGGCTCACGTTCGAAGTGTTTAAGTTCATCGAGGATATGCCGGCGGCGTTTGCGCGCGCCGATCTGCTGGTTTGCCGCTCGGGCGCAAGCACGGTCGCCGAAATCACGGCCGCGGGGAAACCTGCCATTTTTGTGCCGTTTCCGCGGGCGGCGGACGATCATCAGCGCATCAATGCCGAGGCGCTGGCGAACCACGGGGCGGCGGTGGTGGTGGAAGAGTCGAAGCTGGAGGGAGTCTGGCTGGCGGAGACGATTGCGGCGCTGCTCTGGGATTCGCCGCGTTTGCAGCGCATGAGCCGGGCGGCGCGGGAACTGGCGCATCCCAACGCGGCGCGGGATATTGCAGCGATGGCGGCTAGGCTGGCGGGAGTCGAAGAAGATTAGCCACGGATTTGCACGGATATTCACGGATACCTTTTTTGTTCTCTTGGTCTTTCCCAAGTTCTAGGGTTTATCCGTGAAGATCCGTGTTAATCCGTGGCCAGGAAGTTGACTTATGTTTGCCAAAATTCAGCGCATACATTTCGTAGGCATGGGCGGGATCGGCATGAGCGGGATCGCCGAGGTGCTGCTGAATCTCGGCTACAAGGTTTCCGGATCCGACCTGAAGAGTTCTGCCGTGACTGAGCGGCTGGCCGGGCTGGGCGCGGTGATCTTCGAAGGGCATCACGCCGAAAACATCGCCGGGGCTGAAGTGGTCGTCACCAGTTCGGCCATTGCCGTGGATAATCCCGAAGTCACCGAAGCGCATCAGCTGCATATTCCGGTCATTCAGCGCGCCGAGATGCTGGCCGAGTTGATGCGGCTGAAGTACGGCATCGCCATCGCCGGCATGCACGGCAAAACGACCACCACTTCGATGGTGGCGGCGGTGCTGGCCGCGGGCGGGCTTGATCCCACGGTCGTGGTCGGCGGGCGCGTGGACGCTATGGGATCGAATGCGCGCCTGGGAAAATCGCAGTACCTGGTGGCCGAGGCCGACGAGAGCGACCGGTCGTTTCTGAAGCTATCGCCGATTCTGTCGGTGGTGACCAATATTGACCGCGAGCACATGGACTGCTACCGCAACATGCGCGACGTGAAAAAGACATTTCTGGAATTCATGGATCGCGTGCCGTTTTACGGGATGGTGGTGGCGTGCAATGACGATCCGCTGTTGCGGCGATTGCTCGGAGAGGTGCAGCGGCGCACGGTGACGTATGGCACGAAACGCGGGTCGGATTTTTGGATCAAGATTCCCACTCCCGGTAAGAGTCAAAATCCCCACCCTGTCCCTGCAAAAGACGCAGGGACAAGGGTGGGGCAACCGCTGAGTCATTTTCACGTCACGTACCGCAAACAGAGCTTAGGCGAGTTCACGCTGCACGTGCCCGGCGTACACAACGTGCTCAATGCGACGGCGGCGATCGCGGTAGGCGTGGGACTGGATATCAACGTCGAGGCGATCCGCACCGCGCTCGACCAGTTCCGCGGCGTGGACCGGCGCTTCCAGTTGCGCGGGCGCGCGGCGGGCGTGAGTGTGATTGACGATTACGGGCACCATCCCACTGAGATCAAGGCCACGCTGGCAGCGGCGCGGCAGTGTGGCTTCGGCAAGATTCACGTCGTGTTCCAGCCGCATCGCTACACCCGCACCCGCGATCTGATGGAGGAGTTCACGAGCGCGTTTGCCGATGCCGACTCGCTGTTCGTGCTCGATATCTACGCTGCCAGCGAGAAGCCAATCGAAGGCATCACCGGGCAAGGGCTGGCGCAGCGGATTAAGGAAAAATCCGGCAAGAGCGTTCAATATGTGAGTTCGTTTACCGACGCCGCGAGTTCAGCGACTGCTGTGGCGCAAGACGGCGACATGATTATGACCCTGGGCGCGGGCAGCGTTTCTCAGCTGGGGCCAGGCATCCTCGAGAAGCTGAGGGAGCGGGAACCGGCGACTACGGTCCGGCTGTGAGCGGGGCGATCAAAGCCAGGGTCAATTGAGGATGGCGCTCATTGCATCTGGGCGAGGACGGCGACGTCGAACTTTGAATAGTACCTCTTCACGTCGCTCGCTCCGTATTTGCTTCGAAATTTCTCGACCACGGACGGCACCTGTTTGGCATCAGTGATAGGAACAGCCTTCAACTCAGCCTCTGCGCCCCGCGCATCGATCCGAATCGACGGGTTCTTGAGCACGTTCTTGTACCACTGTGTATCCGACCCCTGCACCGGCAGGAGGTAAAGCTTGTCTCCGTCCAATACGAACCAGACCGGGTTTGAGATGGTGCGCCCCGATTTTCTGCCCGTCACGCTGATCTTAATTTCGCGAAATCGGGAGAGACGATCCTTTAGAGTATCGTTTCGCACTGCCATGTGCCCTCCTGCGGCAACTCTTAGCCTGAAGACTTCTGATATTGTTCGTCGCTGACCTGTTCCATCCAGTCGACAACCTTGCCGTCCTTTTTTTCCTGAATGGCGATGTGCGTCATGGTTGTAGTCGGCGCCGCACCGTGCCAGTGCTTCTCGCCCGGCGAGAACCAGACTACGTCGCCTGGGCGGATTTCCTCGATCGGCCCTCCCCAGCGCTGTGCCCAGCCGCAGCCCGCCGTCACGATGAGAGTCTGACCAAGCGGATGCGTGTGCCATGCAGTCCGCGCGCCGGGCTCGAAGGTTACGCTCGCGCCGGACACTAGCGCCGGATCGGGCGCCTGAAAGAGTGGATCAATTCGTACCGTGCCGGTGAACCACTCCGACGGCCCCTTGACGGAAGATTGTGTGCCAATTCTTCTGATTTCCATTTGTTGAGCTCCTGCTTATTCAGAGTCCGGTCATTTTTTCCAGGCGTTCCGGATAGCGAGCACCTTCCACCTTGATCCTAGAAGCGGCGGCGGCGATGTCGCGGAGATCGTCGGACGTCAATTCGATTGCCACCGCCCCGATGTTTTCTTCCAGGCGGTTCAGCTTCGTTGTGCCTGGGATGGGAACCATCCACGGCTTTTGCGCGAGCAGCCACGCGAGTGCGATCTGAGCAGGAGTCGCTTTCTTCCGCTTCGCAATGCTGGCGAGCAGGTCGATCAGCGCCTGGTTCGCCTTGAGAGCCTCCGGCGTAAAGCGAGGGAGGGTGCTGCGAAAGTCGGAGCTGTCGAACGTCGCGTTTTCTTTGATCGCTCCCGTCAGAAATCCCTTGCCCAGAGGACTATATGGAACCAGGCCGATTCCAAGCTCCTCAAGTGTAAGGATTATCTCGGCTTCCGGCTTCCTCCACCACAGCGAGTATTCGCTCTGGAGAGCCGTGAGCGGCTGGACGGCGTGAGCGCGACGGATCGTCTTTGCGCCTGCCTCGGAAAGTCCGAAGTGTTTGACTTTGCCTGCGTGAATCAGTTGTTTCACAGCACCGGCGACGTCTTCGATCGGCACATTCGGGTCAACCCGGTGCTGATAGAGCAGGTCGATAGTCTCGACCTTGAGCCGTTTGAGCGAGCCTTCGACCGCCTGCTTGATGTGCGCCGGTTGGCTGTTCACACCTGCCGCTCCCGGACGTTTATCGCTGCCACTCAGATCGAACCCGAACTTGGTGGCGATCACCACCTTGCCGCGGAACGGAGCGAGAGCCTCGCCCACAAGCTCTTCGTTGGTAAACGGCCCGTACACCTCGGCCGTGTCAAAGAATGTGATGCCGCGATCCACGGCGGCATGGAGAACAGATGTCATCTCCTGCTTGTCTTTGGGCGGGCCATAGGAAAAGCTCATTCCCATGCAGCCGAGCCCGATTGCCGAAACTTCCAGATTGCTTCTTCCGAGTTTGCGCTTCTGCATTGCTTACTCCTTCGAGGTGCGATCAGCAGGCTCCCCTCGTTTGGCCTCAATGAGAATAAACTGCTGGCCGTTCGCCTATTTGCCTGTTTCGATGAAGTTCTTGCCCGATTCTCCGAGGGTCCGTCGGAAATCGCTATCGAGCATCTTATGCCGCTGGCAGCCCTCCGCGCACAACTCGGAGACTATGCTGGCTGGTGAAAGAACCGGGTTTAGCCGATTGACCCCTGCCGCTGGAACTTGCCGGCCCCCAGCTGCCACGGATTTACACGGATGCACAGGGATAGACCAATGAAGAGAGAAGACGACAAGCGAATTATCCGTGAAGATCCGTGTGAATCCGTGGCGAACCGCGTGGGTGCCCAAAGCGGTTCCCGCCGGTGCAAGAGAACCAATTTTTGGTCTATCTCCGGCGCAAAAATGCGGCTATATTGATAAGGCTCAGCGATTCCCTGACGACAACTGACCTGAACTGATGGCGCGGAAAGCGGAGCCCACCATCTTGCAGGAAGAATTGTACCCGGCGGCCCGCGCCGGGCTTTCGCGTGCAGAAGCTGCGCGCGAGGAGTTGGACGACGCCCGCCTGATCGATCTGGATGTGGACGAAGGATCTCCTTTCCTGCGCGGGCAAAAGCGCATCCCCGCCCGGCGCAGCGCGCTTCCCAGGAAGGCCACCCACGGTCTGCTGTGGGCCACGAGCGTGGCTGCGATTCTGTGCCTGGCCGCGCTCGTCGCCGGCGGTCTTTACCAGTACGGCGAACACTCGTGGCGCTTCCGGGTGGAATCGAGCGACAACCTGGCGATCATGGGCACGGAAAATGTGAGCAAGGCGCAGGTGATGGAAGTGATGGGCGGCGACATCGGACGCAACATTTTCTTCATTCCGCTGGCCCAGCAGCAGGCTCAGCTGGAGCAGATTCCGTGGGTGGAATCGGCCAGCGTGATGCGCTTCGTGCCCAACCGGCTGCAGGTGGAGATTCAGGAGCGCACGCCGGTGGCGTTTGCGCGAGTGGGGTCGCGCATCGCGCTGATTGATACGGGCGGCACGCTGATGGATTTGCCAAGAAACGACCTGACGCGCCGTCGCAAATATTCGTTCCCCGTCATCCTGGGAATGAATCCCGGCGAGCCGCTTTCCACGCGGGCCCCGCGCATGAAGGCGTATGCGGAGTTGATCCGCGACCTGGATTCCGGCGGGGCGCATTACTCCCAGGATTTGAGCGAGGTCGATCTTTCGGATCTCGACGACGTGAAGGTGCGGGTGAATGATGCGGCGGGCGACGTGCTGTTACATCTGGGATCGTCGGATTATTTGAAGCGCTACAAGATTTATGTCAGCCATGCGCAGGAATGGCGGCAGCAGTTCCAGAAGCTGGAATCGGTGAACCTGCGCTACGACAACCAGGTGATTGTGAATCCCGATATGCAGGGCACGCCGAAGCCGCCGGCTTTGACCGCGACCGTAGCCAAGGCGGCAGCGGCCGCGGGCGTGAAACCGGCGGCGCTGGTATCGCGCGTGGGACGGAATGAACCCGGGATTCCCAAGCCGGTTTTCGAGTTGTCGCCGCAGAAGCTGGACCCCAAGGCCGGGGCGGCGAAGAAGCCGGCAGCGAAACCGAAGGCCAAGAAACCGGCAGCCAAACGGGGCAAGAACGCTGCCGCGAAAACGGCGCCGCCGAAGACCGTGGTTTCCGCGCCGAAGGCGGGCGCTGGGACAACACGGGTCCCCGCGCCGCCGGCGACAGGGAGTGCGGTCAGTCAGAAGCCGAGTCCGGCGATTGCGAAACCGCCGGCGAATGCAGCTCCCAACTGAGTTGAGGTCAACGAAACAGCAGTACGGAATTTAGAAAGTGGATTTCATTAAGGACCATGGGCAACCAGCAAGGCAACTTCTTGACGGCAATTGATGTAGGCAGCGCCCGGACGCGGGCGCTCGTGGCCGAGATCACGGACAACGGGCTGCGCTATCGCGGGCACGGCGTGGCCGATTCACGCGGCTCGCGCAAGGGCGTGATCGTCGAACTCGACAAGGCGGTAGCGGCGATCCAGAAGGCGGTCGAGGCCGCCGAAGACGCGGCGGGCGCGCCGGTCGAGCACGCCATTGTCGGCATGGGCGGAGCGCATGTGCGCGGCGTGAACAGCCAGGGCGGCATCAGCCTGGGCGCTCGTCCGCGCGAGATCGGCCGCGACGAAATCAAGCAGGCAGTAGAAAAGGCCCGCGCCATTCCGCTGCCCGCCGACCGCGAGATTCTGCACCTGCTGCCGCAGGAATTCATTCTCGATGACCAGCCGGGCGTGCACGATCCGCTGGGCATGATGGCGGCGCGCCTCGAGGTGAAGGTTCACCTGGTGACTGCGGCGACCAGCGCAACCCAGAATGTGATTACGGCCGTGAACAAGGCGGGAGTGCATGTGGACGACACGGTGTTCGAGCCGCTGGCCGCGGCGGACTCCGTGCTGCGCGCCGACGAGCGCGAACTGGGCGTGTGCCTGGCCGATATCGGCGCCGGTTCGACCGAACTGATCGTCTTTCAGCAGGGAGCAGTGGCTTACACCGGAGTGATTCCGGTCGGCGGAGACCATTTCACTAGCGATTTGTCGGTAGGTCTGTGCACGGCGCTGGCCGAGGCCGAAACCATCAAGAAGACATACGGCAACGCCATCGTCACACTGATCCCTGAGGGAAATGAAGTGGAGGTTCCCTCGGTGGGTGACCGGCCATCGCGGCTGCTGCCGCAGCGGCTGGTGGGAGAAATTCTCGAGCCGCGGGCGCGCGAGCTGTTTGAGATGATGCGCGAAAACCTGCGGCAAGGCGGCATGTACGAAGTCTGCCTGGCGGGCATCGTGCTGACCGGAGGAGGGTCGCGGCTGCCGGGAATTTTCGATGTGTCCGAGTCGGTGTTGCGGCGGCCGGTGCGGCTCTCGTGGCCTGCGCCGCTGGCCAAAATGCCAGCGACGCTGTCCGAACCCGAGTTCGCCACCCTGCTGGGCATGGTGAATTACGGACAGCGAGCGCGCATCGCCCGCGGCATTCAGGAAGATCGTTGGGGAACGAGATTGAAAGCGATGTTGTTGGGAAAAGGAGCGTGAAGGCAAGGCTTCAAAAGTTTCAATGTTTCAAGGTTTCAAAGACCTTGAAACTCTGAAACGCTGAAGCTTTGAAACGTTTTTCGAATAGGTGGACACCATGAAAACGGATTCGGGCATTCGCATCAGCTTCAACGAAGAGCCGCGCAACGATGCCAAGATCAAAGTGATCGGCGTGGGCGGCGGCGGCGGCAACGCCGTCAACCGCATGATTGATGCCGGGCTGGAGGGCATCGAGTTCATCGTCGCCAACACCGACCTGCAGGCGCTGCGCATGTCGCATGCGCCGGTCAAGCTGCAACTGGGCGTGAAGCTCACCAATGGCTTGGGTGCGGGGGCGAATCCGGAAGTCGGGCGTAAGGCTGCGCTCGAGGACTCGGACAAGATCATTGAAGCGCTCGAAGGCGCCGATATGGTGTTCGTCACGACGGGCCTGGGGGGCGGCACGGGCACCGGCGCCGCTCCGATTATCGCGTCGCTGGCCAGCGAGATGGGAGCGCTCACGGTCGCAGTGGTGACCAAGCCATTTACCTTCGAAGGCAAACGGCGCATGGCGCAGGCCGAGCGCGGCGTCGCCGAACTGATGGAGTCAGTAGACACCGTCATCGTCATCCCCAACGAAAGGCTGCTGGCCGTGGCCGAGGACGCGGGCTTCTTCGAATCGTTCCGCATCGCCGACGACATTCTGCGGCAGGGGGTGCAGGGGATTTCCGACATCATCACCATTCCCGGCATCATCAACCGCGACTTCGCCGACGTGAAGACGATCATGGCCGGCATGGGCTATGCCGTGATGGGCACGGCTTCAGCGACCGGGGCGAAGCGCACGATTGACGCCGCCCAGCGGGCCATTGCATCGCCGCTGCTGGAGGCGGGGGCGATCGACGGCGCGCGCGGCATCCTCATCAACATTACCGGCTCCGCATCGCTCAAGCTGGCCGAAGTGCAGCAGGCCTGCTCGATCATTCAGAGCGCAGCGCACGAAGACGCCAACATCATTTTCGGCGCGGTGATGGACGAGAAGATGAAAGACGCGGTGAAGATTACCGTGATCGCGACTGGATTCCGCGAGTTCAAGCGGGCGCACACAGAGACGCACACGTCTTCGTCATTTGCCGCTGCGCATGACGAGGCCATGGATTTTCCCGACGCTGTGGAACCGCGCGAGCCGATGCCGGAGCGGATTATGTCGGAAGCGCCGATGACGAAGGACCGCGCTTACGCCGATGACGTTACTCCCGTGGCAGTGGCGCAGGCCGAGCGCGTGAGCGCAGACGTCATCTCGCTCGAGAGCATGCGCAGCGCGATGGTCACGAACTTCGAGCCTGATGATCTCGACGTGCCCGCGTTTCTGCGCAAGCGGAATGATGTGATGTAGCGGGGAGCTACGAAACATGAGCTGCGAGTTATGAGTTACGAGCGCCAAGAGCAGATGTGAGGTCTGCAACCCGCAGCTCGAAGCTCGTAGCTCGAAACTAGGGGTAGGAAAAGCATTTCACTCTGAGAGGTACCTTTCCAGTAATCAGGTAACCGGTTACCGAAGGGGCTAACCCGAGGTAATCGCGGCGCATGTCCTTGTTCCAGAATGGGTTAGATCGAAATTGATGTTGGCGGGAAGCGACACTTTACCATTGCCAGAAATGCGCTAAGTCTCGTACTATCGCAGAGTTGAGCGATTGACGGCAGGTTACTGCTGGCTGGCACTACGCGTGCATCGAAGTAAGTAGGTTCTGGGGAGCGAATCACGAAGATGTTTAAGGGACCGAGCCTTTTTCGTCTGATCTTAGCTGTTGCCTTTCTGGCATGCCTGCCTTTGGCGAGCCCGAGCTGGGCGGCGCACATTACCACGCATGCAACCAGCAAATCGAAATCACAAAAGATCAGCGAGAGCCAGCGCACGCGGCGCCGCCTGCATCATTTGGCGCGCAGCCGCAGCGCGAGTGCGACCCGGGTCTCAACCACCACGCACCGCCGCCGCTACTACGAGCGCTTTCACATGAGTTCGTTTGCTGAAGACGTCACTGCCGGTGACACTACTGCCGGCGAGGATCCCGTGGTGCGCCAGGCTGCGGTGGATGCGCTGGGCAACATGAACGGCACGGTGGTTGCGATCGAGCCGACCAGCGGGCGCGTGCTGGCCATGGTGAATCAGAAGCTGGCGCTTTCGAGCGGTGCGCAGCCCTGCTCCACGATCAAGCTGGCGGTGGCGCTGGGGGCGCTGAACGAAGGCGTGGTGTCGCGGGATACGGAAGTTGCACTGGGCCGCCGCAGCCGCATCAATATGACCGAGGCGCTGGCGCACTCGAACAACGCTTATTTCGAAGCGCTGGGACGCGAACTCGGCTTCGACAAGGTCGCCTACTACGCCCACGAATACGGTCTGGGCGAACTGGCGGGTTACGACATTCCCGGCGAGCAAGAGGGCAACTATCCCGACGAAGCGATTCCCGCGCAACTGGGCGGCGTGGGCAAGATGTGCTCCTACGGGGAAGGCATTTCCATGACGCCGCTGCAGTTGGGCGCGATGGTTGCGGCCATTGCCAACGGCGGAACGCTCTATTACCTGCAGCATCCGACCACCCCGGAAGAAGTTGCCAATTTTCAGCCGCGGGTGAAGCGGCAGCTCGACATCGCACCGTTGATTCCGGAAATTTCCGACGGCATGGCGGGCGCGGTGGAGTACGGCACCGCCCGCAGCCTGCGCCTGAACTTTAGCGAGGAAGAAATCCTGGGCAAGACCGGAACCTGCTCGCACGCGGGCACGCGATTCGGCTGGTTCGCCTCCTACGCCAACACGAACGTGGGACGGATCGTGGTCGTGGTGTTCCTGCAAGGCGGGCGGCCGACGTTCGGCCCGAAAGCCGCCGAGATAGCCGGCCGCATGTACCGCGATATGTATGACCACAACTTCTTCGTTTCCGGCACGGTCCTGCCGCCTGATTCCGCGGCGAAAACCGAGACGACAACGCAGTAGCGGGTAGTTCGCCGCATCGCCACCCTGTCTCCCCTTTTCAGCCTAGAAATTTCTAATACGGTCAATCCGTGCGCTGCCGATATTCACTCAGCGAGCCCCACAATCGCGGGCGAGCTTCCGTGTACGTGTCAGACGCAACCGTGATCAGCGGCGGGAATTGGCTGGCGGCGCTGTGCCTCGCTGGGGCCGGGTTGGCAGCCTATGCCTTGGTGAAGCTGGTGCGTTGGGTAGTCACGGCCCGGCGGGCGACGAGAGGCTCCGAGCGGGGCGGGGAGGCATACTTTCACAACCTGGCCGAGGCGATTCCGGAGATGGTCTGGACGACGAAGGCCGATGGGGCCTGCGATTTCCTGAACCAGCGTTGGTGCGATTACACGGGCCTAACCTCCGAACAAAGCAGCGTCTGGGGCTGGACGGCGGCCTTGCATCCCGACGATGTAATCGAGACCTCGGCGAGCTGGGAGCGCGCCGTCCGCACCGGGAACCCCTTTACCATCGAATATCGTTTCCGGCGCGCGTCGGATGGTGCTTACCGCTGGTTTCTGGGACGCGCCAATCCTATCCGGGATGAGCAGGGCCGCATCATCAAATGGTTTGGCACATGCACCGACATCGAGGACCAAAAGCATAACCAGCAAATCCTGGAAGATCAAGTTCGGGAACGCACCGAGGAACTAGCCGACACCAACACCCGGCTGCAGGAGGAAATGTGGGAGAAGGACTCCGCCCGCCGGGCACTGGATCAGCAGAACGAAAAAATGATGCGCGAGCTGACGGAACGCTCGCAGCGGGCGACGTTGCTGGCCAAGATGGGCGAACTCATGCAGAGCTGTATCAGCAAGGAGGAAGTCTTCGCGGCGGCTCTGGGCTATGCTCCGAAAATATTTCCCACCAGCCGTGGAGCCTTGGCCCTGCTCAACGGACGCCGCGATCTGGCGGAAGTCGCCGGGTCATGGCACGCATGCCAACTGCCGGAGACCGTGTTTGAGCCAAACCGCTGCTGGGCTTTGCGGACCGGGCATCCGCATCTGGTGGTTGCCGGAGACCCGACGGCGCCCTGCGCGCACGCTGCCGGAGTGAAGAATACATATTTATGCATTCCGATCCTGGCGCAAGGCGAGGCGCTGGGAATTCTGCACTTTCAGGCCACCGACGAAGCCCCGACCCTGGCTGATTCCGAGCTTTCTTTCAAGACGACCTTCGCGGGACAGGTGGGACTCTCGGTCGCGAACATCCGCTTGCGCGAAGCGTTGCGCACACAATCCATCAAAGACCCGCTGACCGGGCTTTACAACCGGCGCTATCTGGAAGAAATGCTGGACCGCGAAATCCGGCGCGCGGTGCGGGCCGAGCAGGCGCTGGGCTTGCTCATGCTCGATCTCGACCACTTCAAGAAGTTCAACGATACTTACGGTCACGATGCGGGCGATACGGTGCTGCGGGAAAGCGGAACATTTCTGGCCAAGAGCATCCGGGCCGAGGACATTGTCTGTCGTTTCGGGGGCGAGGAGTTTGTCATCATCCTGCCCACGGCGAATCTGGGCGCCGCCTGCGCGCGGGCCGAACGCATCCGCTCCAAACTGCGCGAGTTGACGGTGCTGCACCAGGGGCAATCGCTGGGGATGGTCACGGTCTCGGTGGGAGTGGCGGCACTGCCCGAGCACGGGACCTCGCCGAAGGAACTGCTCGAGGCCGCCGACGCTGCTTTCTACCGCGCGAAACGAGAGGGAAGAGACCGGGTGGCGGCCGCGGAGGCGCGGGTGACTGCGGACGCGAAGTTGTCGGCGACGGGAGCGAGCGCGCGCTGAACTCTACTGCTCGCGCTCGCCTTTGGTCTCGTCGCTGGCGATGACGCCGTCCTTGAGGTGGATCACGCGATGCGCGTATTCGGCGATGTCATGCTCGTGCGTGACTAGCACGATGTTATTGCCCTCGGCATGCAGGCGGTCGAACAACGCCATGATTTCGCGGCCAGTCTGCGAGTCCAGGTTGCCGGTGGGTTCGTCAGCCAGAATGATGGAAGGTTTGTTGACCAGCGCGCGCGCAATGGCGACACGCTGCCTCTGTCCGCCGGAAAGTTCGTTGGGCTTGTGGCTCATGCGCGATTCCATGCCCACCGATGCCAGCGCCCCCTTGGCGCGGTTCAAACGCTCCTCGGTAGGAATGCCGGCGTAGATCAGGGGCAGTTCTACGTTGTGCAGCGCCGTGGCACGCGCCAGCAGGTTGAAAGTCTGAAACACAAAGCCGATTTCCTTGTTGCGGATGCGCGCCAATTCGTCGTCGTCGAGTTCGCTGACCAGTTGGCCGTTAAGCCAGTAACTTCCCTGGGTGGGAGTGTCGAGGCAGCCGATGAGGTTCATCAGGGTTGATTTGCCCGAGCCGGACGGCCCCATAATCGCGACATACTCATTGCGCTGAATGCGCACGTTGACCCCGCGCAGGGCGTGGACCTGCTGCTCGGAGCCCATGTCATAGGTCTTCCAGAGATTTTCGGCCGCAATCATGCACGAGTCCGGCGGGGCCTGGACAGCGTTGGTGGGCATGCTGATAACTTCCGCGGTTGCCATTTTCTTCTCCTGGTCTTGCCTCGCTTCGTCCGGTGCCACTGACCTCTCCGATCTTCGGTTTCGGTAACTTCGGGGTTCAGCCCATCCTGCTGCGGATTTTCCTCTCCGAGACCCGTCTTCTCACGACCCAGCCTGGCTTTTGCTTTGGACGCGCCAACCCGGCTAACGTTATGACGATTCTTCCTCTTCTTTCTTGGGAACCGAATTGTCAATCTTGACGCTCGAACCGGGGCGCAACGAGCGCAAAACCTTGTAACTGCCCGTAATGACCTCGTCCCCTTCTTTCAGGCCGTCGAGTACTTCGATATCAGTGGTGCCGGTGATGCCGGTGGTCACCGGCACGAACATGGCTTTCTTGTTGCGGATGACGAAGACTCCCTGCGTTTCGTCATCTTTCTTGGGCTTGAATGCAACTTCCTTGGCCGCCGGTGCCGCAGCGTGCACCGATCCGGGAGGATTATTCTGCTGTTCGACCTGCTCCTTGGTGCGCAAAGTCAGCGCCTGAATGGGAACCGACAGAGCGTTGCTTCGGGTAGCGGTCGTGATCTTGGCTGTGGTCGAAAGCCCGGGGCGCAGGTCCTTCGGCGGATCGGTCAGGGTTACCACCACTTTGAAATCTTTGGCCTCTTCGCTGGCTGTGGCCTGCTGCGAAGTGGAAACGCCGCTCGATCGGACGATGGCGTTGTCGCCGATTTCCGAAACCTTTCCATGGAAAGTCTTCCCCGGGATGGCGTCAATGGTGACTTCGGCGGGCTGACCCAGATGCACGTTCACGATGTCGGTTTCATCCACCTTGACCTCGGCCGTAATCACCGACATGTCGGCAATCGTCATCAGCGTGCTGCCCAGAGCGTTCTGGATTCCGATGACCACCGATTCGCCCTCACGCACCGGCAGGTTGGTGACGACGCCATCATAAGGCGCGCTGTAGGTGGTCTTTTGCAGCACGTCAGCCACGCGCGTCAGATTGGCGCGTGCCTGGGCAAGGTGCTTGTAGGCGGAGTCGTTCTGCGCCTTGGCTTGCGCCACGCGCGCCTGCGCCTGCACCAGCCCGGAATCGGCAGTGGCCCAGGCGTTCTGGCGGCTGTCGAAGTCCGACTTCGAGATCAGGCCGCCTTGGAAGAGGTTTTGCGCGCGCTGCCAGTCCAGCTTGTTGCGGTCGTAGTCAGCCTGTGCACGCAGCAGGTCGGCTTGCGCGGTCTTGAGGGCGGCGTCGGCGGCTACGGCGTCGGTTTCTGCCGCCTGGACCGAGGCTTGGATGGCGCTCACGTCAGCCGCCGACTGCACATTGTCGATTTGCGCCAGCAACTGCCCCCTCTTTACCTGATCCCCCTCCTTTACGTACAGGTGGGTGATCTTGCCGTAGGCGTTGGCGCCGATGTTGACGTAAGTCTTCGGTTTAATCTCTCCCGAAGCGCTGACAACAGTGGCCAGATCCTGGCGCTGCACCTTTCCGGTCTGTACCGTCACCACATTCTTGGTGCTCTGATGAACGGTGAAACCGACAATGATTGCGAGCAAAACCACGACGCCGGCGCCGATAGCAATTTTTTTCCAGGGCTTCATGATTCACGTCACTTAGTCCGAGGTTATGTCAATCTCCTGTAGAACTCTCCCCGCGCCGGCCTAGACTTGCAAAAAGGCCCCGGCCAGCTCATTCGAGTGACGACGCACACCTGTTGTTACGATCCTGGCGCCGGGAAAGTTCCCGATCAGGAATAACAAGAAGTGCCGAGCCCCGTTACGGTGGGGAGATGCGACTGCTACCCCCGGAACCCCTCATTATAGCCTGCCCAACCAGCCTGACAGGTAAAGGATTTAACGCCGGCGCAGGCAACCCCGGGTCACCGCGCCTCCTTCTAAACAGAAGAGTTGGAGTCCGTTTTAATTTGCTCTCGGGCCACGACTTAACCTTGCTTTCACGGAACTAAAGAGCCTAAAATATAGAGACGACGGTTGTCTGGCAGGAGTCCCTCTCATGTTCCCGGTAGCTTCATACCAAGCCTTTTTTCGAATTCTAATCGTATCTGCGGGTTTGATGGCCGCCGCCGCAGTTGCTCAGGACCAGCAAGACCAGAAAGCCTCCGACCAACCCGCCAATCCGCCTGCCGGCGCAGCGCAAAACCAGCCCGCCAAGGACGCAGCCAGCGCGGCACAAGCGCAACCAGCCGACCAGCCCGTGGACCCACTCAAACGCCCCGCGGATGCAAAACAGAAAAAGAAAAATGAGCGGGCCCTGAGGCAGGAGTTAAGCCGGCCTTACAGAAAGTGGCTGGACGAGGACGTCGTCTACATCATTACCGATGAAGAGCGTACAGCCTTCAGGCAGCTTTCCAACGACGAGGAGCGCGATAACTTCATCGAGGCTTTCTGGCAGCGTCGCGACCCCACTCCCGATACGGAAGAGAACGAATACAAGGAAGAGCACTACCAGCGCATCGCCTACGCCAACGAGCATTTCGCTGCCGGCGTGCCGGGGTGGAAGACGGACCGCGGACGCATTTACATCATGTACGGCAAGGCGGATGAGATCGACTCTCATCCCTCCGGCGGCACCTACGAGCGCCCCATGGAAGAAGGTGGCGGCGAGACCTCGACGTTCCCCTTTGAAGACTGGCGCTATCGCTACATCGAGGGCATCGGGCAGGAGATCATCATTGAATTCGTCGATACCTGCATGTGCGGCGAATATCACATGACCATCGATCGCTCGGAGAAGGACGCGCTGCTCTATACCCCCAATGCCGGCCTGACCATGTGGGAACAGATGGGCATGGCGAACAAGTCGCAGCGATTCACCGGCAACGGCCTGGAACGGCTGGGGCAGGGTCCCGACAGCACCATGCTGCAGAGCAAAGAATTCGACCGTCTGGAGCAATACTCCAAGCTAATGGCGCCTCCTCCCGTCAAGTACAAGGATCTGGAGGAAGTGGTCAACTCCAAGATCATCCTGAATCCCATGCCGTTCGATGTGCACTGGGATTACGTAAAGGTTACCGGTGACACGGTGCTGGTGCCGATCACCATCCAGATGAAGAACCGCGACATCACCTTCGTCAACAAAGATGGTGTGCAGCGGGGAACGGTGGATATTTTTGCCCGGTTGTCCACCTTGACCGACAAGATTGTCCAGACCTTCGAAGATCCGGTCCAGGTCGATGTTCCTGCCGAACTCTTGCCCCGCACGGCGGAGAATTCGTCGGTGTACTGGAAGGCCGTCCCGCTGCGCCCCGGCCGCTACAAACTGGATGTTGCGGTCAAGGACGTGAACGGGGATCGAAAGGGCGTATTCAGCCGCGGTATCGTGGTTCCCGACTACTCGGATGACAAGTTGTCGACTTCCAGCCTGATTGTCGCGGACGTGATGGAGCCGGTTCCGACCAAGGCGATCGGCACGGGCAGTTTCGTCATCGGAACGATGAAAGTGCGGCCGCGCGTCGCGCCCGCCGACGGCAAGCCGGCGACGTTCAAGAGGGATCGCGACCAGAAGCTCAATTTCTGGATGCAGGTTTACAATCTCGGCGTGGACGAGAAGACACACAAGCCCTCCGCCACGTTCGAGTATGACATCATTAATGTCGCCACCAACAAGCCGGTGGTGCAGAAGGTCGAATCTACCGAGAGCATGGGCAATGTTGGGGAACAGGTGACGCTGCAGAAATCCATTGCGTCTGCGAACCTGCAACCCGGCCTTTACAAGATACAAATCAAGGTGAACGACAACATCTCCAAGCAGACAGTTGATCCGTCGGCGATGTTTGCAGTAGAGTAACTCCCTGCGATCCCCCCCAGGGGGTGGGGTGCGTTGAGACTGCGCGAACTTGGAACGTACGCAATCCTGTTGGGCTTGGCGCTTCCAGTTTGGGCTGGCGAGCAGCCCGGAGCTATCTCAGGATACGTGCGGAGCACCGCGGGCGAGCCCCAGATGGGCGCGGTGGTGCAGATTCTGGGTGCGGCGAATCGTAGCCTTACCGTGTTCACCGACGGCGCCGGTCATTACGTTGCGAGTGGCCTGCTGCCCGGGCTCTATACCCTCCAGGTGACGGCGCCTTCGTTCCTGCCCGCATTGCGGGAGAAAATTGGCCTTCGTCCGGGGGCCAGCGTCAACATCAACGTCACCCTGAATACGCTGCTCAACGTGATGCAGCTGGGACCGGTCCGCGCCTTGCCTGACGACGACGACTGGAAGTGGACGCTGCGTTCGGTGGCAAACCGGCCGGTTCTGCGAGCCCTCGACGATCCGGCCACGAAGGCTGCTGCCTCTGCAAACGACGAGCGCGAGAAACATGATTTGCAGGGCACGCTGTCTTTTGTGGCGGGCTCGGAAGCCGGCGGCTATGGCACCGGATCGGATATGAGCACGGGCTTCACGCTGGAGCGTTCGCTGTTCGCGGACGGGCTTCTGGATTTCAGTGGCAATGTGGGCTACGGAACTGGCGTGCCCGCTGCGGTGCTGCATGCCGGCTATTCGCACGAACTCATGGATGGATCTGAGCCCACCATGGGGTTGACCGTGCGCCGTTTCGCCCCTACCGATCCCAATTTGCACAACACGGCTCTTCAGGCGCTGGCTCTTTCCGGTGCAGACGACATCACCTTGGGCGACGTGCTGGAGTTGAAGTTTGGCAGTGAACTGCAGGCCATCCAGTTTCTGGGTCACGTGGCCGCGTTTCGCCCTTACGGTTCGGCGACCTTTGCCCTTACGCCGGACACGGTCCTGGAGTACGGCTACGCCACTTCGCGCCCTGACCTGCGCGCCGAGATGGGGTTCGATTCAGCCCCGGCGGACCTGAGCGAGACCAATCCTCGGATCAGCATGCTGGGTTATGCGCCTCAAGTGGAGAGTGCTCACCACCACGAGGTGAGCCTGTCGCACCGTTTCGGCAAGAACGCGTTTCAAGTCGCTGCGTTCTCCGATCGCATCAGCAATCCCGCACTCATTGGTGTGGGAGAAGTTACCTCGGTGGGCGGGTTCCTGCTGCCTGACTTGTCTTCAGGAACGTTCAGCTACACGGGCCAGGATCTGCACACCCAGGGTGTGCGGGTTCTGCTCGAGCGCAAATTCGCGGGGGACCTGAAGGCCACGCTGGACTATGCCTTCGGCGGCGTGCTCGATCTCACAACCCCCGATGTACAGCTGGGAAGCGCGCAACAATCGATTTCCACGCAGCGCCGCCACGCCGTGGCCGCCAAGTTCAGCGGAACGCTGCCCCGCACGCGCACGCGCTGGATTGCTTCATATCGCTGGGTGAGCGGGCAGGCCCTTACTCCGGTGGATATGTTCAACTCGACCCCCGGTCAAAGCGATCCCTTCCTGAATATCTTCATCCGCCAGCCCATCCCGACCATGGGATTCCTGCCCGCCCGTATGGAGGCGATCATTGATCTTCGCAATCTGCTGGCGCAGGGGTATGTTCCAGTCGTCGGCCAGGACGGGCAGACGATCTACCTGGTGCAGTCCGCCCGCTCCATCCGCGGGGGCGTGGCGTTCACGTTCTAGCCGCGGTACCTACCCCCCCGCCCCAGCCAAACCGATCGTCGCAAAAAGCGCGACGTTAGGATGGGGCACCCAGCGCCATCGTCCTGCCTGATCTCCCTTTGCATTACACTGAAGCTAGATGGCGCTTCCGATCTATCGTCTGCGACGCCTGCTGGCCGTGACTGCCGTCGTCCTCACGACAGTGGTGGCGGGGATGTATTTCTACGCGCGGCTGCGGGCGCGCAACGTGCTGAAGGAAGTTCCCAACAAGATCGGGTACGACATCAAGCAGACGGCCAGCGGTTTTCAGATTTCCAAGTCCGACGGCGGACGGACGCTTTTCACCATTCAGGCCAGCGGCCTGAAGCGCTTTGTGCTGGGCGATCGCGCCGAACTGCACAACGTCAATATCATCCTCTACGGCCGCGACTCGTCACGCTACGACCAGATTTATGGCGACGATTTTGCCTACGACCCGCAGAGCGGCGAGGTCACCGCCAAGGGCGAGGTGCAGATTGATCTGGTGGCAAACCCCGCGGGTCTCACCAGTCCCGACCAGTCCACGCCGAAGGCGCTCACCAATCCCATTCATCTGAAGACGCGCGATCTGGTTTTCAACAAGGACACCGGCAATGCCTGGACCGACGCCCGGGTGGAGTTCAGCACCCCGCAAGCCACGGGGTGGGCCGTGGGCGTGAAGTATGCGGGCAAGAGCAATACGCTGACCTTGTCGTCGCAGATCCACGTCGTGCTGAGTGGCGCGCATGCCGCGGTGATCGAGGCCGAGCACGGTGTCATTACCAACGAACCGCGCGAGGTCGTGCTGGATCATCCTCATCTTGATCGCAAAGGTGGAATGATGCTGGCGGACCGGGCGGTGTTTTACCTGGGAGCGGATAACAGCGTGCAGCGCGTCGTAGCCACGGGCAACGTCACGACCGAAACCCGACCTGTGAGGGCAAAGGGACCGGCGGAGGAGGTGTCCGAGACCCGGAGCCGGGCCGACCAGGCTGAGTTTCTGCTGGCGGAGAAGCAGAACCTGCTGCGCTTTGCGATTCTGACCGGCAATGTTCACGTGGAGCAAACCGGACCGCAGCCGATCGAGGGTGATGCCGGGCGCGTGGTGGTGGACTTCGCAGGCCAGAACCAGATGCAAAAGGTCCACGCGGTTGACGGGGCCCGACTCACCGAGAAAGCAGAGGGAACGAAGAAGCCGGGGTTGAGCTCCCCGTCGCAGGATTTCGAACTCGCCGCGCCGGTCATCGATTTCACGGTGGCCAAGGGACACATTCTGGATCGGGCCGAGACCTCGGGCGCGGCGCAAATCGTGATCTCGCCGGCGCGGGAAGCGAGTTCGGCGGATGCCGCCTCTTCGAGGGCTGGCTTGGTCCCAGGTGCTCCGGCGCAGCGAACCGTGGTGACGGCAGGCAAGTTTGAAGCGAGGTTTGCGACTGACCAGGCTGCCACTGGCAATGGGCGGACTCATTTGACGACGATTCACGGTGCACCTGACGCCCGCATCGTAAATTCGGCTGCGGGGCAACCGGATCGGGTCAGCAGCAGCGAGTCGGTCGAAGCTGCGTTTTTCCCGCAGGGGGGAATCGACGCCATCACCCAACAAGGGAACGTTGCCTATGACGACGGTCAGACGCCGGACAAGCGGATGCAGGCCTGGGCCAGCAGCGCCCGCTACACCCCTGCGGACCAGATGCTCGTGCTGACCGGCAATCCGCGCGTGATGAACGGCGCAATGGTCACGACGGCGAAGACCATCCGAATGAACCGTGCCACTGGCGACGCGTTGGCCGAGGGCGAGGTCAAGAGCACATACAGCGACCTGCAAGAGCAGCCGGATGGCGCGCTGCTGGCGTCGGCGTCGCCGATTCACGTCACTGCCCAGCGCATGACGGCCCACAGCACTCCCGGCGTAGCGCTTTATTCCGGGAAGGCGCGCTTGTGGCAGGATGCCAACGTCATTGAGGCGCCAAACATCGAGTTCGAGCGCGATCGGAAGTTCGTGACGGCCCACGGCACGGCCCGCGAACCGGTGCAGACGATTCTGGTGCAGGCAGAGAGCGTGGACAAGCCTCGGACAGACAAGGCGGAAACGGAAAATACAGCCTCAGGAAAAAGCCAGCCGAGGAACTTCGGCAAAACTGCCGCTCCTGGAACCAGCCCCGTTGCGATCACTGCAAACCTGCTCACCTACGCCGATTCGGAGCGGAGAGCCCACTACGAAACCGGCGTGTTGGCCAAGGGCATCGACTTCTCCGCATCTGCCAAAACGATGGACGTTTATCTGTTGCCGCGCAGCCAGACTTCGAGTCAAACCCAGAGTCATCAATCACTTGCCGGGACGTTTGCGGGGCCGGGGCAGCTCGACCGGATGGTCGCCCTGGGCGATGTCATCATCCACCAGCCCAAGCGCCGAGCCGAGGGGCAGAAGTTGGTCTACACCGCCGCGGACGACAAGTTTGTGCTAACCGGCGGCCCGCCTAGCATTTTTGATGCCGAACAGGGCAAGATTACCGGGGTTTCGTTGACTTTCTTTAGGCGCGATGATAGGGTGCTCGTAGAAGGCGAAGCAAGTACTCCTGTGGTAACTCAAACGCGAGTGGCACGTTAAATGCGTACTCTGGCCACCGAAGAAATTGGCAAAACCTACCGTGGCCGCCGCGTTGTCAATGGGGTCAGCCTGCGGGTCGAACAGGGCGAAGTTGTTGGATTACTTGGACCTAACGGCGCAGGCAAGACCACCACGTTCTATGCCATCGTTGGCCTGATCCCTCCCGATACTGGCCGCGTGCTGTATGACGGTCAGGACATCACGGACGTGCCCATGTATTTGCGGGCACGGCAGTATGGGATCAGCTATCTCCCGCAAGAAGCTTCGGTCTTCCGCAAACTGACGGTAGAAGAGAACATCCTCGCGGTGCTGGAGGCGCAGCCGATGTCCTGGCACGAGCGGCGCGAGAAGATGGAAAAGTTCATTGACGAACTGGGACTGGAGCACATCCGGCAGAACCGCGGCTATGCGCTTTCCGGCGGGGAACGGCGGCGGGTAGAAATTGCCCGCTGCCTGTGCATCAGTCCGACGTTCATTTTGCTGGACGAGCCGTTTTCCGGCATTGACCCGATTGCCGTGCTCGATTTGCAGAGGATCATCAGCAGTCTGCGTGCCAGCGGCATCGGAGTGCTGATCACCGATCATAACGTGCGCGAAACGCTTTCGGTCACCGACCGGGCATACATCATTGACGACGGCAGAATCTTCCGTCAGGGACCGCCCAGCCAACTGGCCAGCGATCCGGACGTGAGAAGGGTGTATCTGGGAGAAAGCTTTTCTTTGGTGTAAGAGAAGCAGGTTTCAAAGTTTCAAGGTTGCAAGGTTTCAAGGTAACAGCCTGAGACCTCGGAGTCTTTGAAACATTGAAACCTTGAAACTTTGAAACATGGTCTTACTTCAGCACAAACTGAGCGTCAAGCTCTCGCAGCGCCAGATCCTCACCCCGGGCCTGGTGCAGATGGTCTCTGTCCTCGCGCTCAACAAGCTTGAGCTCAAGGACATGATCAACGCCGAGATGGTCGAGAACCCGGTTCTCGAAGAGCTGGAAGACTCGGTTCCGCTGCTCGACGAAGTGGGCAAAAAGGAAGAAGACCGGGACCGCGCCGCGGCTGCGACCCCGGAAGAAAACCCCATCACCGCGGTCGAAAAGAAGGATCCCTTCGAAGAAATTGACTTCGGCTCGTTCTTCCAGGACTATCTCGATCCCGGCTACCGCACCTATGGCGAGATGGAAGAAATTGAGCGGCCGTCGTTTGAGAACTTCCTCTCCAAGCCGAGCAACCTGACTGACCACCTGGCGTGGCAGTTGGGCGCATTGAGTCTGCGGCCGGAGGTGCGCGAGGCTGCCGATTTGATCGTGGGCAACCTGAACGAAGACGGCTACCTGATCGCCAGTGACGATGAGTTGCTGGGCGTGGCGCCACCGGCGCCGCCCGAGGCCGACGCCGTGACGGCGAAAAATATTGTGAGTGAGGCCCAGGCCCTGGGCCTGGCGGAGGTCGAAGCGGAATCGGAGCCGGGGGCCGAGGAGACTTCCGCCGTTGGCGGGATTCTGGATTCGGAGGATACTCGACTTGATTCTGCCGCGGCGTCAGATTTGAGTGAGACTGCAGAGTTTGCGTCCGCGGAGCGGCCAAGAGAAGCATCTTTTGCAGCTCAGTCGGCAGGTCCCGCCGCGGCAACTGCTCCCGCACCTGAGCCCGCGGCGCAAAGCGTTGCGCTGAACCGGCCGAGATTCACTGCCGCGGAGTTGCAGGAGGCGTTGGAAGTCGTCCGGCAACTGGATCCCCCGGGCGTGGGCTGCCGCGATCTGCGCGAATGCCTGCTCTGCCAGCTGCGTTACCACCAGGCTCAACTCGCGCTGCACAAGAACGGCAACGGAACGGCGCAGGTTCTCGAGGATGCGGTTGCAGTCGTCGACCAGCACCTGCGCGACCTGCAAAACAAGCGGCACAAAGAGATTGCCAAAGCGATCGGCCGTCCGCTTGAGGCCGTCGAGCAGGCGCTGCACTACATTCGCACGCTCGATCCGCGGCCGGGGCTGCGTTACAACAAAGTGCAGGCGCGGCTCATCGAGCCGGATGTCGCTTTCATCAAACACGGCGATGAGTGGCTGGTCATCATGAATGATGAAGACCTGCCCCAGCTTCGCCTGAATCCGGCCTATAAGAAGCTGCTGACCCGCGACGCGAACGACAAGAACACGCGCGACTACGTGAAAGAGCGCTACAAGAGCGCCATCCAGCTCATCAAGAACATCGAGCAGCGCAAGCAGACCATCACCAAGGTCTGCTACTCGATCGTCGCCCGCCAGCAGGAGTTCCTCGAACGCGGCATTGATTTCTTGAAACCCATGATGATCAAGGAGGTGGCCGAAGAAATCGGCGTGCATCCTTCCACGGTAAGCCGTGCTGTGGCCAACAAGTACGCCCATACGCCACAAGGCGTATTCGAGCTGCGGTACTTCTTCAGCGAGAGCGTGCAGGGACCCGAGGGCGGCAACACGTCGCTGCTCATCCTCAAGCGCCGAGTCAAGAAGCTGATCGAGGAAGAAGACCCCAGCCGTCCATTGACCGACGAGCAGATCACCCGGATTCTGCAATCGCAGGGCATCCAGGTGACGCGCCGCACGGTGGCCAAATACCGGGAAGACATGCGCATCCCGAGCACGCACCAGAGAAGGGTAAAGAAATAAGCGAGTCGCGAGTCGCGAGCTCTAAGTTTGCGACCCTTAATGCGACGACTGAGTTATGACGGAGTGGCCAACGACTCAGGACTAGGGACTAGGGACTAGCAACTAAGGACTGGCTCCAGATGCAGTGCCCAATTTGACTCGATCGAACGACTTGTTTAGGAGGGGCGCTCATGAACGTGGAATACACGGGAAGACACTACGAAGTCACTTCCACCATCCGCAAAGAAGTAGAAACCGGCCTCGCAAAAATCCGCAAAATCCTGGGCGACCGATTTGAAACCAAGGTGATCCTCGCTGTCGAGAAGCATCGCCACAAAGCCGAAATCACCATCAGCCCGCGCAATGGCCCGCTGGTCGGCCTGGCCCAGGCCAAGGACATGACCATCGCCGTCAACGAAGCGCTCGAACATTTGGAAAAACAGGCAATCAAGTACAAAACCCGCTGGCAGGCGAAGAAGCGCTCGGCACGCAAGACCGAGGAAGCCAACAAGTGGAACGGCGACCAGTCCGGACCGCAAGAAGAAGTGCAGACCGCGGTCGGGTTAACCGAGAAAACAGCCGTGCCCGTGGTGGTGCACAAATATCCGGCTGTGGCCAAGACTACGGAAGTGCACCTGGTTCGCTCCGACGAGGCTGTCGCCATGCGCCCCATGACGCTGGAAGAAGCGATTAAAGAAGCGCACTTCAAAGATCGCGACGTCTTCGTCTTCCGCGACCCCAAAGGGAAGGTAATGGTCCTGCACCGCGCTCGCGACGGCAAGATGGAGTTGATCGAAGTGCCGTAAGAGCAGCCGTCAGCTTTCAGCCCTCAGCTAGGTTACGTCGGGTGCCCCACTTCTCGCCGACTTTGCGAGAAGTGGGGATTTGCGACAGAAAATCGTGCGTAGCTCCCACCCTTCGAAAATCGCGAAGGGTGGGGCACCCTCAGCTGCGGCGATACCCTTCAACCGAACTTAGAGGTGATGTTCACCCGCACCCGCTGGACACGCAACCGTAGATACGTAGCTTGCTAAGTCTTTCGCGGCGAGGATGGCTTCACGATGCCCCGTATCTCCCGATCAGCATGCCGGTGATGAACACCAGCACGCCGCCCAAGCCTACCTGCAGGGCGGCAGAGACCCAGGGCGTGTCCATGTAGCGCTTACGAATCCAGGTGATCGCTCCCAGTTCTGCAAGCACGACCGCCGCGGCAGCCCACAGTGCCATGCGAAAATCGCGAATCAGAAAGGGCAGCGTGTGGCCAATGCCGCCCACGGCGGTCATCGCGCCGCAGATCAAGCCGCGCACCCAGGGATGTCCGCGGCCGGTAAGGCTGCCGTCATCGGAAAGAGCCTCGGCGAATCCCATGCTGATGCCCGCGCCCGCCGAAGCGGCGAGGCCGACGAGAAACGCGTCCCAGCTTTTCTGCGTAGCCAGCGCAGCGGCGAAGACTGGCGCCAGCGTCGAGACTGAGCCATCCATCAGCCCCGCCAGGCCTGGCTGCACAATCTGGAGAACGAACAAACGGCGCTGGGCCGCTTCTTCGTGGGCTTTCACGCTCTCGGGCAATTTTTCCTTGTCCAGTTGCAGTGCGCGCTCTTCGTGCGAGCGTTCTTCGTTGGCGAGATCGTCGAGCAATTGCCGAACGCTCGCGTCCTGGGTGCGCGCCGCCGCTTTTTCATAGAAGCGGCGAGTTTCGACCTCCATAGCGCTCGCTTCTTTGCGCACTTTCTCAATGCTCAGCGGGCGCACCAGCCACAAGGCCGGGCGCTCGACGAAGCCGCGCACGTCCTGGCGGCGGATCAGCGGAATGTGCTCGCCGAACTTCTGGCGGTAGAGTTCGAGCAGACGGCGCCGGTGTCCGGATTCTTCCTGGCGCATACCTTCAAATACAGACGTAGTGCCGGGATAGTCTTGCCGCAGGCCCTCGGCAAAATCGGAGTAGACACGTTCATCTTCTTCTTCGAGAGAAATGGCCAGGGCGAGTACTTCACGTTCGGTGAGATCTTCGAATTTTTTCATGACGCCATAGATTACTCGCCGCCGTGGGCGGGAGACAATTGGGATTTTCGATTTCAGACTGCGGATTCCCGATTGACGATTGCCGATTGGCAACCCGGCGTGCACGTATCTGAAATAACAATTGCGAGCCGAGGCTGAATTCGCAGGCTTCGATGCTACTATCCATGTGATGACGTCTGGGAACGATTCTGGCCGCAGGCGGAGGCTGGCGCCGCGCGGAGCAGCCAAGTCCGCGCACGACGCTAAAGGCACTCCGGAGCTGGTCATCATTACCGGTATGAGCGGTTCGGGGAAGGCCTCGGTGTTGAAGGCCTTCGAGGACCTGGGCTACTACTGCGTGGATAACCTGCCGGTTGAACTGATCCCCGAATTTGCCGAGTTGGCCATGCAGTCGCGTGAGATTCGCCGTACCGCGCTGGTGGTGGATGTGCGCGAAGGAGCGAAGCTGGAAAAGCTGCCGGCAATCCTGAAGTCGGTGCGACGCACGATTCCGACCAGGGTGGTTTTTCTTGAGGCGTCGGATGCGGTTCTGCTGCGGCGCTTCAGCGAAACTCGCCGTCCGCATCCTCTGGGCATGGATGCGCCGGTGAAAGCGTCGCTCAAAACGGAGCGGCGTCATCTCGGCGCCATCCGCCGGCTGGCCGATCTCGTCATTGACACGTCAAAATTCAATGTCCACGAACTGCGGGCACATATCAACGAGCGTTTTCACGAGGAGTCGCCAGGAAAGAGCATCCTGGTGTCGTGCGTGAGTTTCGGCTTCCGGCAGGGAGTGCCAGAGGATTCCGACCTGGTTTTCGATGTGCGCTTCCTGCCCAACCCGCACTTTGTGCCTGAGTTTCGCCCGCTGACCGGAAGGCATCCGCGGGTGGCTAAGTACATCCGGTCCTTTCCGCAGACCCAGGAGTTCATTTCACGCATTTCCGATCTGCTGGTCTACCTGCTGCCGCACTACATTCGCGAGGGCAAGAGTTACTTGACGATCGCATTCGGCTGCACCGGCGGTCAGCACCGTTCGGTGATGATCGCCGAAGACGTGGGCAAGCACTTGCGGCGGGCTGGATACCGGGTGAAAGTTGTGCACCGGGACAGCCCAAGGTAGGAAGATCGGCCAGGGGGCAGTGGTCAGTGGCCAGTAGCCAATTTTTGTAGAATAGGGCCTTGCATCTCATGTCTACTCGACCGGCAGCAAGCGATTGCGGCCCGGCCCCGCCTGGGAGCCCCATGCGGCAATTGACCCGCCTCATCCGCTACGTGTTCCCCTTCCTGCCGCAACTGTTGCCAGGCGTGCTGCTGCTGGCTGTTGTAGGCTTTCTGGAAGCCTTCCGGTTGATGCTGCTGAAGCCGGTCCTGGACCGCGTGCTGAATCCGGCGTCGGGTTCGGAAAATATCATTCTGTTTACGATTCCCAGGATCGCAAGGCCCATCTATCTCCAGTATTTCGTTCCGGCGCATTTTCACAACGCGTGGACGATTGTGGCGTACGCGCTGGTGGCTGCGACCGTGGTCAAAGGCATCTTCGACTACATCGGCACCTACCTGGTGAACCACGCCGGGTTTGGCATGATCACCAACCTGCGCAACGACCTCTACAATTCAGTCCTGCGGCGTTCGGCGGCGTTTTTCACTAAACACACCACGGGGACCCTGATCTCAACGATCATCAATGACATTGAGCGGGTGCAATACGCCATGTCGAGCGTCCTGGCCGACTCCCTGCAGCAGGTGTTCACATTCGTGTTCACCGCTGTCGCTGTCGTGATCCTGGGCCGGGATCTGGCGTGGGTACTGCTGCTGTTTATTCCGGGCATCGTTGCTTCGGCGGTGCGAATCGGGCGTCGTGTCCGTTCGACCACGCGGCGGGGACAGGACCAACTGGCCGACGTGCAGAACATTCTGCACGAGACGATCACCGGCAACCGCATCGTGAAGGCGTTTGGCATGGAGTCGTGGGAAGTGGCGCGGTTCCGCAAAGCAGCACAGCGCTTGTTTCGCGCCAACCTGCGATCGGTGGCCGCCGCCGCCATCAGTTCGCCCTTGATGGACATCTTCGGAGCCGTGGCGGTCGCGTTGTTGCTGCTGCTGGGGCGCAGCAGAATCGTTCACAACGAGATCGGGCCGGGTGACTTCGTTGCGTTTGTCGGTCTCGTCCTCAGCATGTACAACCCGGTGCGCAAGTTCGCGGTTTACAACAACAGCTTTCAGCAGGCACTAGGGGCATCGTCGCAACTGTTTCAGTTCATGGACGTCGAGGACGTCGTAGCCGAGAAGCCCGGCGCGAAGCCGGCACCTCGCTTTTCACGCGACATCCGCTTCGATGGAGTCTGCTTTTCCTACGAGGGCGACGGCGAAGGCGCCCGTGAGATCCTGCGAGGCATAGATCTTGAGATTCGGCGCGGCGAAGTGCTGGCCGTCGTGGGCTCGAGCGGCGCGGGCAAGAGCACGCTGGTTCACCTGATTCCGCGCTTCTTCGATGTGACCGCCGGACGCCTGCTGATTGACGGCCAGGACGTGCGCGATGTAACCCTGGCCTCGCTGCGCTCGCAGGTCGGCATCGTCACGCAGGAGACGGTTCTGTTCAACGACACGGTGCGCAACAACATCGCCTATGGACAGCCTCACGTCGCCCAGAAGGAAGTTGAGGCGGCGGCGCGCGCGGCTCTGGCGCACGACTTCATTCTGGCCCTGCCCTCGGGTTACGATACGGTTATCGGCGAGCGGGGCGTGCGGCTGTCCGGCGGCGAGCGGCAGCGGTTGGCGATCGCGCGGGCGCTGTTGAAGAACGCGCCGATTCTCATTCTGGATGAGGCCACATCGGCGCTCGATAGCGAGTCGGAAGCGCTGGTGCAGTCCGCCCTGCACAATCTAATGACCGGGCGCACAGTGTTCGTGATCGCGCATCGCCTTTCGACTGTGCGCCGCGCCGACCGCATCGTGGTGATCGAAAACGGCGCCATTGCCGACATCGGCGCTCACGAGGACCTGATGCGGAAGCTGGGTACGTACCGGCGCCTTTACGAGCTGCAATTTGCCAATGTGGAAGCGCCCAAGGCGGCAGCAGAAACTTGAGGACAGATGACTTCCATGCCCATACGTTCGATGACGGGTTTTGCCCAGGTCAGAGGTGAAGTACAGCGCCAGAACGGAAAAAGCACTGACGCTGCGGCGAGTGCGGGTCCGTCACGTGGCCGGCTGGCCTTTGCGCTTTCTTTGAAGTCGGTGAACCACCGTTTCCTCGATCTACACTTCCGGCTCCCTTCGGGGACGGATTCGCTGGAGATGCAATTGCGGCGGTTGCTCAAAGAGAAAATGGCGCGCGGCCACGTGGAAGTTTCGCTGAGCCTGGAGCGCGCGGCCGGGGAAACCTTCGTGCTTAACCGCGAGTTTGTCGGGGGATACATTGCAGCATTCAAGGCTGCCGCAGCGGAGTTTTCTCTCCCGGTAGAGCCCGACCTCAATGCGGTTCTGAGAATCCCCGGTGCGCTCGATTCCGCTGCCGACGCTGCCGACGGAGAGATTGAGGCGGCCGTCATGGCCCGGGTAGGCGAGGCTCTGGAACGGCTGAATCAGATGCGGGAGGAAGAAGGCCGCGGCATCGTCCGCGAACTGCGGCAGCGCATGGCGCATCTGCTCGAGGCCGGCAGGAGCGTGCAGCAACATCGCCGCGCCGTGCTGCAGAATTACAGCGAAAGGCTGCAGGCGCGGCTGCAGGAGATGCTGGGGGCAAGCGTAGACAGGGAGCGGGTACTGCAAGAGGCCGCTCTGCTGGTGGACCGCAGTGACATTCAGGAAGAAATCGTTCGCCTGGAAACTCATGTGCAACATTTCCTGGGATTGCTCGACGAAGGCGGCGAGATCGGAAAGAAGCTGGACTTCCTGCTGCAGGAAATGAACCGTGAGGCTAACACTCTGCTTTCCAAGACCTCCGGCTTGGCCGGCGAGGCGCTGAAGATAACCGAGGCTGGCCTGGCCATGAAGGCGGAAATCGAAAAATCCCGCGAGCAGGTGCAAAACCTGGAATGAGCCCAGCGCGCAAGCCCATCCTCTACATCATCTCGGCCCCTTCCGGTTCGGGGAAATCAACTCTGGTGAACGAACTGTTGAAGCTGGTTCCCGCGCTCGATTTTTCCATCTCGTACACCACGCGCGCTCCGCGGGGCAGCGAACAGAACGGCAAGCAATATCATTTCGTGCCCCGCACAGAGTTCGAGCAGATGATTCGCGCCGATGAATTTCTGGAGCACGCCAACGTCTTCGGCAACTACTACGGCACGGCCCGGCGGTTCCTCAAAGAGGCGGAGCAGAAAGGCCACGACCTTCTGCTCGACATTGATGTGCAAGGAGCCGCGCAGATCAAGAAGAAGCTGCCGGAAGCGGTGAGTATCTTCGTGCTGCCGCCCGACCGCAAGACGCTGGAGTGGCGCCTGCGCAAGCGGAGCGAAGATGTGGAAGAAGTCATACAACGCCGGTTGGTCACGGCCAGTCGTGAGATTGAGAACTACGACAAGTACAACTATATTTTGATCAACGACGTGCTCGAGAAGTCCGTCGAGAGCCTGCAGGACATTGTGCTGGCTGAGCGTTTCGGCCGTCCAGGGCGGCCGCTGACCGAGTCCGAGAAGCAGATTGTGGAACGCGCGGAGCGCTGCCGGCTGGCCAACGTCAAGGATCGGTTAGGGCCGATCTTGGAATCGTTTCGAAAGCCACCGCCTGCAGCGCAATAGCGGATTTCGCGGTATCATTTCTTTAAGCGCTGGAACGAGCGCACGAGACAGGACTGGGGCGGGACAAACCTGAAGGATGGTCTGTTCTGCGGACATGGTTCGCACGGATCAGACTTCAATCACTGGTTTTCAAGGGAGAGTCCGCATGAAGTTGATGGAAGGCTTTGACAGCAACTACCGTTACATTCTGGTGGCGGCGCGGCGGGCGCGGCAACTGCAATCGGGTGCGCCACCGGTGGTGGATACCAATTCCCGCAAACCCTGCCGCATCGCGCAGGATGAAATCCGCGCCGGCAAGGTGAAGTGGGAAATCCCCGAAACGCGCACCGCCGCCGAGCAAGCCGCCGAGACGCTGGATAAAGCGCTCAGCCAGGAATAGGAAATTGCCGATTGCCGATTTGAGATTGCCGAGTTGGTAACCAGGCCAGGCTTTCAATCGGCAATCGGAAATTGGAAATCGACAATTGGTTATGAAGATCGCTCTTGGCGTCACTGGCGGAATCGCAGCCTACAAGTCGGCGGAGATCGTCCGCCTGCTGCAGGACCGCGGCATCCGTGTGCAGGTCATCATGACGCGCGCGGCCCAGGAGTTTGTGCGACCCCTCACGTTCGCGGCTCTCTCGGGAGAAAAAGTCATCACCAGTATGTTCGCATCCGGCGAAGAACATGCGCCCAACATTGACTCGGCCATCGAGCATATTGCGGTCGCGCAATCGATCGACGCGCTGGTGGTAGCTCCCGCCACGGCCGATATTCTGGCCCACTTCGCGCAGGGCATCGCCACTGACTTCCTGACTACGCTCTATCTGGCGACGACTGCGCCAGTCGTCGTCGCACCGGCGATGAACGTCAACATGTGGAATCACCCGGCCACCCATGCCAATCTGGAGATCCTGCGCAAGCGCGGAGTCAAGATCGTCGAGCCGGACACGGGCTACCTGGCTTGCGGCATGACCGGGGCAGGCCGGTTGGCCGACAACGAGGCCATCGTGGCCGCGGTGTTGGGAACGCTGGGTGCGTCGCAGGATTTGAGTGGTGAGACTGTGCTGATCACCGCCGGCCCTACGCGAGAGAAGATTGATCCGGTCCGCTACCTGACCAATCGTTCCAGCGGACGCATGGGATACGCGTTGGCGGAAGCCGCCCTGCGCCGCGGAGCACGTGTGCTGCTGGTGAGCGGGCCGACGGCCCTGACGCCGCCGGGCGCGGCGGAAGTCACGCCAGTCGAGTCTGCCGAGGAAATGCGCGGCGCCGTTTTGAAATTGCTCCCGCAGGCGAGCATTGTGATCAAAGCCGCCGCCGTCGCTGACTATCGACCCAAGGCCACCGCCGAACAGAAGCTCAAGCGCAAAGGACCAATGACGCTGGAGCTTGAGACCACGCCAGACATCCTGCAAGAGATCGCACGCAAGAGGAGCGGACAGATCGTGGTCGGCTTTGCCGCCGAAACCGAAAACGTGCTGGAAAATGCGCGCCAGAAATTACTTGCCAAGAATCTCGACGCCATCGTGGTCAACGATGTCTCGCGCGAAGGTGTGGGCTTTGATTCTGACCGCAATGCGGTGACTATCATCACCCGCAATGAAGTCGTGGAAATCCCCGAGACCACGAAGCGGGAAGTTGCGCAGCGCGTCCTTGACCAGGTGGTGAAACTGCGCCAGCAGCGCAAAGCGACGGTAAAGGTCTAAGACCTTTTTGACAATCTTCTGCATTACAATCGAGTGACCCATGTCCCACGTTCTTGATCCGGACCTGCGGCGCGCTTTTGCCGACCGCCTGCGCTACTACCACGAACTGGGCATCTATGACTTCTACCGGCGCGAGTCGCAGGTCGCTGAACGAGCCGCAGGCGCGCCGGATGCATTTGAAACTACTGAGTCCACCTTGCCCGCCTCATCCCAGCCAGAATTGCGAGAGAAAATGGCCGCCAGGAAGTCTGCTGTAGTCGCAACCGTCGCGGAAGAAAACATTTTTGAGGTTCTGACTCCGAAACCGGAGTACGGGGTCGCTGATCATAAAGCCGCGCTTAAGCTGATCCGCGAGGACCTGGGCGACTGCACGCGCTGCAAGCTGCACCAGCAAGGGCGCAAGCAGATCGTCTTCGGTGTCGGCAATCCGCGGGCGGAGTTGATGTTCGTAGGCGAAGGCCCCGGCGCAGATGAAGATGCGCAGGGCGAGCCCTTCGTGGGCCGCGCCGGGCAATTGCTCAACAACATGATCAAGGCCATGGGCCTGCGGCGCGAGGAAGTCTACATCGCAAACGTGGTGAAATGCCGTCCGCCGGGCAATCGCACGCCGGAACGCGATGAGTGCGAGACTTGTTCTCCGTTTCTTATGCGGCAGATCGCGGTGATCAAGCCCAAGGTCGTAGTGGCGCTCGGGGCCGTGGCAGCGAAAAATCTGCTGGCTTTCAATGCGCCGATGGCCGAACTGCGCGGCAGGTTTTACGATTTCATGCCGGCGGGCGCGCGCAGCAGCGATCCATCGTGGCAGGGAGCACGTCTGGCGGTGACGTACCATCCGGCGTTTCTTCTGCGCGATCCGCGACAGAAGGGCGAGGCATGGAAAGACTTGCAGATGGTGATGAATTACCTGGGCTTGGAGCCGCCGACGAAGGTCGCAGAATAAGCGTTCCTCACCTTTCCTCAAGCGTCGCTGCTATCCTCTGAGCTGCTTCTCCCTGAAACCGATGCCCGAATTCTGCGACGTCGCTCTGCCCGTGCCGCTGGCCATGGTTTTCACTTACCGTGTCCTCGCAGATGCCACGCCGGTGGTCGGCGGACGGGTGCTCGTGCCATTTCGCCAACAACGCATGACGGGCATTGTCGTGGAGTTACACGACCGCAAACCCTCCGTCCCAACCAAAAACATCCTCAGCGTGCTCGATCCCGCTCCCGTGCTTGACGCGGAGTTATTGCATCTAGGCGGCTGGATTGCCAACTACTACCTCGCGCCCGTCGGCGAGGTTTTTCGCACCATGCTGCCGCTGGGGGCGGAATTCAAGCGGTCTATCGGGTACCGCATCACCGAAGACGGACAGATGGCGCTGCATCTGGCGGGAATGTCGGGATCGTCAGCGCGTTCGCGTCGCACTCCCGAGGAACAGGCGGCGGAATTCCGCGTGCTCGACTACCTGGCTGCGCATGACAACGAACTCGGCGGCGCGGGAATGACCCGGGAGGAGACTCTTCGCTCTGCAACCCGCGTCTCGCGGGCGACTCTGAATGGCATGGTTCGCAAGAAGTGGATCGCCCGCGAAGATGTCTCCGCCCCGCAAACTGCCGCGCGCACCGTGAAGTTCGCAGTGCTCAAGTCTTTGGAAGGCAAGCTGAATGAGAACCAGCGAAGCCTGGTGGATACACTGGCGGCTTCCGGCGGCAAGGTTCCCGTCACCACGCTGCAGGCGCTCGAAGTTCCGCGCACGACCCTGAGCACTTTGATTCGCCGCGGGTTGGTCGAGATCGCCGAACAACCCGCCGAGTTCACCCTCTCGCGCGCCAAGCCACGACCGTCGCCACTGGAGTTCGATTTGAACGCTGAGCAACGATCGGCGCTCGCCCGCCTGCGGGAGGGCGTGGAAGCGCGCAAATTCTCCGGCATGTTGCTGCACGGAGTGACCGGTTCAGGAAAGACTGCGGTGTATCTGGCAGGAATGCGCGCGGTTCTTGAGGCCGGGCGATCCGCGATCTTGCTGGTCCCTGAAATCGGATTGACGCCTGCCGTTGCGGCCGACCTGCATCAAATCTTCGGCGATGAAGTCGCCATCTTGCATTCCGCGCTTTCTGACCGCGAACGCGCCGAGCAGTGGCACCGCATCAGGCGCGGCGAAGCGCGCATGGTGGTGGGAACACGGTCAGCAGTTTTTGCCCCAGTCAGCGATCTGGCGCTCATCATCGTGGACGAGGAGCACGACGCTTCCTACAAGCAGGAAGAGACACCGCGCTATCACGCACGCGATGTTGCCGTAATGCGGGCCAAGATGGCGAATGCGGCCGTTGTGCTGGGCTCAGCGACGCCGTCGCTGGAATCCTATTTCAATGCGACCAAAAACAAATATGCGCTGGTCGAGTTGCCCGATCGCGTGGAGCAGCGGCCTCTGCCGGAAGTCGAAATCGTGGACATGCGCCAGGAGTTTCAGGAAACCGGCCGCGAGCAGGTCGTTTCGCGCCGGCTGGCAGCGGAGATCGGGGAGCGGCTTGAACGCAAAGAGCAAGTCATGGTGCTGCTCAACCGCCGCGGATATTCACCGGTCGTGCTCTGCCGCACTTGTGGGAAGAAACTGGAATGTGTGAACTGCGCCATTGCGCTCACCCACCACAAGCGCGAGCACAAGATGGTCTGCCATTATTGCGGCTACACCGCGCCTGTGCCGAAAGCATGCGTGCACTGCGGAAGCGAGTATGTCTATTTTCTGGGCACCGGCTCGGAAAAGCTGGAAGAGCTGCTGCACGGCATGTTCCCGCAGGCACGAATCGCCCGACTCGACCGCGATACCGTCCGCGGCCATGAAGATTTCGAGCGCACCCTGAACGCGCTGAACGAGGGCGAGCTTGATGTGGTCGTGGGCACGCAGATGATCGCCAAGGGCCACGACATTCATGGCGTGACGCTGGTGGGTGTGGTTGGGGCCGACGTCGCCCTCGGGCTGCCCGACTTCCGCGCTGCCGAGCGGACGTTTCAGTTGCTCACCCAGGTTGCCGGACGCGCCGGGCGCGGTCAATCTCCGGGCAGAGTGATCCTGCAGACTTACTTTCAAGATCACTACGCGGTGCAGTATGCGGCCCGGCATGATTTTCGGGGCTTCTACGAGAAGGAACTCCGCTTTCGTAGCTGGATGCACTACCCACCGTATTCCGCCCTGGCGAACGTGCTGGTGCGCAGCAACAAGCTCGACGATGCCTTGCAGTGGTCAGGAATGCTGGGGAAATGGTTCGAGCAGACGCGGCACGAGGCGGTGCGCGTGCTGGGGCCAGCGGCCGCGCCGATCTTGAAATTGAAGCGTGATTACCGCTATCACTTCGTACTGAAATCGCCGAGCCGGGAAAAGCTCAATACTACCCTCCGCGCGATGCTGGCCTTCGCCGCGCAGCAGAAGATTCCGCGCACGCAGGTGATTGTGGATGTGGACGCGCTGTGGCTGATGTGAAGACGGCTTTTGGTTCCAGCGGCCTCAGGGGCTAAAGCCCGGATTCTTTAATAGCTCTCTGTCGGCACGACTGAAAGTCGTGCCCTTACCGGTCAATTCCTGATCGGCAGCAACGCATTGGAATCAGCGAGCGCTGACCGTTCCTCTTATCACCGTGACCGAGGCCGCGGGCAATTCATACAGCGTATCTTTTCCAGCGTTTTCCTTCGCGCGAACGATCGGGCCATCGGGATCGGCCCAACCTTTCGTGTAGGCGACGACGGTGGGTTCGGCAGCGTGCTCCGCGTGCGCCATGAACCGCGTCGCCGACGGATGCCATTGATACTGGGCGCTGCCAAAGGTGGCGATTTCCACCGGCCCAGCAAAATTGCCGGCTGAGTCCGACTGTCCCTGAAATGCGATGCGTACTTTGTGAGCGTTCTGCTGGTCGCGATTGACCAGCATCAGCGACCACCGTCCATCCGGACGCTTCACCGCATAGGCGGTAACCAGTTCGTGGCCGGCGCCGTCCTCAACGTCACTCTTCGCGGCATACACCTGATGCACGCCGCCGTCAGGTTGCACCCACTCCAGATTGATCAACTGCGCCACGAAGAACTGCGCCAGGGGCTGCTGAATTTCATAGTTGTTGTTGATGGTGAACATGCCAAACGTGCCGGGAGAACCGTTGCAGCCGGGCTCCATCGGCAGCGGCAGGTAGTGGAAGAAGTACACACCCTTGCCGCCCGCATTCAGAAACGCTCCGACGTAGTCGGCCAGCCAGATTCCGGCAAAAATGTCCTGATACGATTCGCTGGCCGCCGACGACAGATTGCCTTCGGTGATGAACAGGGGCACGTCGGCAGGAACGCCGTCGTCGCGCCAGACCTGCATGATGTGGCTGACCAGTTCCGGTTCTTCGTAAAGCGCTCCCCAGGGGTTCCGGCAGGGATCGTACGGATAATGCTCGAAGGAGAAGAAGGCCAGATCGTTCAGCCGCCCATGCTGCTTCAGGTAGTTTACGAAGCGACCGGTCCACGACACATTTCCGTTGGCGTCAGGCCAGGCTTCAATGTCGCGGTTTTCGCCCGTGAAAGAGGGCCCGCCCAGCTTCAGCGCGGGATCAACCTTGTGTAGCGCCGTTGCCCACTGCAAATACAGTGCGGCATAGTCCTCGGGCAGCATGAACTGGCCGTCGGCTTCTTCGCCCATCTCCACGTAAGAAATGGGATACTTTCGGTTCTCCAGATAGGCAATCTCGGCGGCGGCGTTTTCCGGCGTCTCGTAAATCACAGCCACGGGAATCATCGCCGGCAGGCCGCGGGTCACGCCGCTGGTGAAGAAGAGATCGAACCCCACCTGCGCCTGCGTGGTCGGGCCCAGGTCTGACGGCTGATGCCACGAATCGACAGATGAACAATAAGTCGCGGTCTGTTCCTGATCGGGTGTGTGTCTGACGACATCGTGAAACGCCCCGTCGGCACTGGTCATGCCGAGGTAAATTTCGCGGATGGCGTAGCCCACACAATTGCGCGGGTCGGTCGGCCCATCGGCATCGCAGGTGTTCGATGACTCAGTCATCCAGATCCGCACGAACCGCACCGACATAGCGCCGCGGCTGAAACGCACCGTCTCGGTCCCGCCTTTTCCGCTGGTGACCGTTCCCATCGCAAAGGTTTGCCACAGACCGCGCGTGGGTGCGTGAAACGGATCTTCGCCCGTAAAGTACTGCACCACATAACGCCGGGCGTACGGCTCTCCCCAGGCGATGCGAATGGTGTTCACTTCCTGCATCTCGGCCAAATCGAGCACGATCCACTGTGGGTGAAGCGCGTCGCTCTCGCCCGTGAAGCGTTCGCTGAGATAGGGATTGCTCTTCCAGAAACTCGTGAGATCGCCGTCGGTGAGGCGAGAGAAGCCGGCAGCGTCGGTGCCGTCGTTGCGTGTGAAACCGCGGCGGGGCAGGCCGTAACCGTAGGAATAGCGAATCATTTCGCTGGGCGTGGCGGAGCCGACGAAATAGCCTTTGCCGCTGGGGTCGCTCCACGTTCCTTGTGGATTCCAGTGCCAGGCCTCAATCGCGAGTTCCGTATTCTGACGATAGGTGACAGGCTGCCAGCCGGACGCCTGCGTCTGGCCGAGAGTGGGCTGGAGCAGGTCCTTGTCAATGGCCTCGACCGAAATGCGGTCCACACCCGCACCCAGAGTCTCTTTGGGCACAAAATGATTGGTGGCGTGGGTGGTATCAACCTCGACCGTCTGAGCAGCCAGCAGAGTAAAGGAAGGGAAACATAGAAGCAGGAGGGCGGAAACCAGGATTGTTCTCTTCACGGGAAAATGGCCTCAACTCTAATTAAAACGATTGAATAAAGGAGTATACGAGAGAATCTGCGCTGGTGCGAGTACATTTTGGCGTTTCCCTACCTGCCGCGCCACTGCTCCCGGACCTGTTGCACGAAATCCGGAGTGGATGCATGTGCAAACGGTGATGGGGTCAGGGTGAGTGCCAGCATCGCGACGGCAAATATCGCCAGCCAGACGCGCCGGCCAGAAACGCGGGGCCATTCCGTCACCCGCGGATGCCGGAAACTGCTCAATTGCAGCAGAATTGCCCAGACCCACCAGCCCATCCAGAGGAAGTACGCCATGGGCAGGAGAATCCCGATCGTTAGCAAAGAAATGAACTTGTGTGCCTCGGGGGAAATAGCGAAGGCGATGTGCCCGCCATCCAGTTGCCCCCCGGGCAGCAGATTCAATGAAGTGGCAAACATGCCCACCCAAGCCGCGATGGCGGCTGGATGCAGAAGCACTCTCTCGAGGGGCAGCGCAGCAGCTCCGTGCACCGGGTTCACCATGCTCGCTGCCCGGTGCATCAGATCAAAGATAAGCGGAAAGCCTAGCTCGTAGTCGGCGGGGCCCATCCCGGAGGGCATCGGCTTTGACCACCCGAGCGAGACCACAAGCGCGGCCAGGGCGACTACGAAGCCCGCGATTGGCCCGGCGATCCCGATGTCGAACAACTCGGTGCGGGAGCGAATCCTAGTGCGAATCAGGATGACGGCTCCCATGGTCCCAATCGGCGTGGGCAAGGGAATGAAAAAAGGGAGCGTGGCTCGAATGCCGTAAAAGCGGCAGCACAGGTAATGCCCCATTTCGTGGGCCAGAAAAAAAAGCATCACGGTGGCCGCAAAAGGCCATCCTGCCAGCAGGCGGGCCGGTTGCGAGAACGCCCAGTTGTACGGGAAATAAGGCAGGGATTCATCGCTGACCGAGAGCGCGGGCAGGTTGTGCTCGAAGTTGTACTGCATGCGCGCGCCCATGACCAGCGTGGTAAAGCAGGTCGCCACGAGAAGCAACGCGTGCAGCCAGTAGCGTTGCCGCAGCCGGGGCACCATGGGCTGCGGCAGGCCTTGGTAGTACTCGAGCGTGGAGGAGGAAAACGGAGGACTGGGTTCCGACATGCGATTCTTCGGGCCGCGAACTCGAATCCGGGCCTGCTGTTTGATGCTACTACGAGCGGAGAGAATGCGACGGGCTGAAGAATGTGCAGGCCGGCTCAGTCAATGGACTGCAATTCTTTCCCCGGTTTGAAGCGCACTGCCCGTCCCGGCGGGATGGAAACTTCGGCGCCGGTGCGCGGGTTGCGCCCGATGCCGGTTTTACGCGGGCGCACGTTGAACACGCCAAATCCCCGCAGCTCAATGCGGCTGCCGCCGGCCAGCGCCTTCTTCATGCTCTCGAAGACGGTTTCCACCGCCAGTTCGGCCTTGGTCTTGGTGATGCCGGTCTTGGCCACCACTTCCTTGATGATGTCGAGCTTGATCACAAGCGGCTCCCGGGTGCAGGCGCACGATAATGCCTCAAGTGATTGATGCTAAGGGAGATAAGTGAGATTGTCAACGGGAGCATCTATCCCGTAAACTGACAGGCATCCAGCCAACAGAATTGAGTAATTGGGAAATCGGGTAATTGTGTAATTCCCGTTGCCGCTAGAGATTCGGCGGCGCCCGAGAGCTTTTCAATTACTCAATTACTCAATTACAAAATTACCTAATTACAAAATTTCCCAAGGAGTTCCATGCTGAAGAGTGACCGATGGATTCGCAAGATGGCCCTGGAACACGACATGATCAACCCCTTCTCGGAGAAGCAGGTGCGCGAGGGAGTGATTTCGTTCGGGCTGTCGTCGTACGGCTACGACCTGCGCGTGGCCGACGAATTCAAGATTTTCACCAACGTCAACTCCACCATCGTTGACCCCAAGAATTTCGACGAAAAATCGTTTGTTACGGTGCAGACCGACATCTGCATCATTCCGCCCAATTCTTTCGCTCTGGCGCGCTCGGTCGAGTACTTCAAGATTCCGCGCAGCGTGCTGACTATTTGCGTGGGCAAGAGCACCTACGCCCGCTGCGGCATTATCGTCAATGTAACCCCGTTCGAGCCGGAGTGGGAGGGCTTCGTCACGCTGGAGATTTCCAACACGACGCCGCTGCCGGCACGCATCTATGCCAACGAAGGCCTGTGCCAGATCATCTTTTTCCAGTCGGACGAAATCTGCGAAACCAGCTACGCCGACCGTAAAGGGAAGTACCAGGCACAGAAAGGGATCGTGCTGCCGAAGCTGTGAGGCAGCTATCGGCTGTCAGCCACCAGCTTTTAGCAAGCGTCACTATGAATTTCTGCCTCACTGGCAGAAAATAGGCTACGCTAGAGATCAAGTGGTGACGTGGGCAGGCGACCCGCCCGCCCGCTATCATGCTTGAAATGACCAAGCGTAAACCACCGCGCAGCACAAGGAGCCGGGACGTGCAATTCAACATCGAGACGGAGCGCGAGACGGACGGCCGCTGGATCGCCGAGATGCTGGACGTCCCCGGCGTTATGGCCTACGGCAAGACAGAAGAAAAGGCTAGAGAAAAGGTGCGGAATCTCGCTGTACGGGCAGTCGCTACGTCACCCGCAAGTACGTCGTATAGGGCTGATCCTCGATCTCCGTCCAAGCCAGCATCTTCATGATGGGAATCGGGCCCCCGGCCTCGACGTGCCACAAGCCTGGAGCCATCTTCTTCGCCGCCAGCAACTTCGCCCGTGTTAGTCCAGGGACCTGATCTCCGAACAAGACCAACGGGCCGACCAGCAGCGCCACCGTCTCCGGATGTTGCGCATCAATCGCTTCCAGCCGCGTCATCAGCGGAAGCTCGACGTCGATGCGATCGCCCGTCGTCCATTGCCGCTGAACCTGCGCGAAGGTTCCGGCCTGGGCCTCTTGCCGCTTGCCGTTCACCGCAATCGAAGCTTTTTCCGCCCAGGCGGGAATCCGCAGGTTCAGGGCAAACTCCACCGGTTGGGATGCCGTCACTTCAAGTTGCACATGCGCGTCGTAAGGATATTCGCCTTTCTGCTTCAGTTCGACTTGCGAACCACCTTGCGTCCAGCGCAGCGCGGAAGGAATGTAGAGATTCACATACACGCCTTGCGGGTCACGGAAGTAGGTGCAGATGCGATAATCGGCCGCCACTTGCGGCAGCGTTCCCGCGCAGCAGGGCCAACGCTGCCCGTGGTAAACCTTGCGCCCGTGGAAGTTGTAGTCGGAATAATAGAACGCCCGGCCATCGAACTGCAGCGGCAAGGATCCCAGAACCGTGTTGTACATCACCCGCTCCATGCTGTCGCCGTAGCGCGAGTCGCGAGTCACTCGCAGCAGGTAACGGGTCAGTTTGAAGTGCGCGTATGAGCCGCAGGGCGTCTCAAAGCTGCTGTGGATCTTGGCGAGGCTTTCGAACACGTCGGCGCTGCCAGTCGTGCGCAAGGTTTCGTCGGGCCCCCAGCCGCCGGTGGCGTAACTTTGCGCGGCAACAATATCGAAACCGTTTTTCGCGGCTCGCAGATGCTTCTCGCTTCCGACAGTGAGGTAGGCCTGCATCGCGGAGCAAAGGCAATTCACGTGACTGTAGGCATGCCTTCCAGCGAGATCGTTCTGGCCCGCTGCCAGCCGGTCATAGAAAGTGTCATGCAGGTACTGAATACCCAGTGCGCGATAGCGGTCGCCGGCTCCGCGCTGGTAGGCCAGAAAAAGATTTTCCGGCATGGTGTAGGACTCGTCCCAGGTGTAAGAGACATCCGGGTCCGAGCGCCAATGTTCGCCATGCTCGACCGCTTTTTTCGGCAAGTGCGGCAATGCTGCATCGGTGGTCTGGTCGAGGATGGCGAACGCCTGAGGATCGCCCACATACTTGTGCGAGTCGATCAGACCGCAAACCAGTTTGTCGTAGCTATAGGCAGGAAAGCGGGTGTTCTCAAAAAGGCCGCCCCCGATGGTCTTGGCATACAGACGATTCAGCCGGAGCACCTTCTCGCGCGTCTCCGGTGACCGGTCGATGACATAGGAGCGCGCCAGCGCGGAAATCCACTGCCCGAACGTGCATCCGGGGGCAAACCCGATTTCAAAGAGATAATTCTCGTTGTGGGGATCGTACTGGTACCATCCGCCCAAATCCTCACCCGGCGCCGGTTTTCCCACCATCTGACGAAAAGGCTTGAGCAGGCTGTCCTCGCTCAGGTTCATGAGCAGGACGTGCGTCTCGTGCAGTTGCTGCTCGTGAAGCCGGCTCTGCAGCGTTACATCACCGTAATCGAATTCTTCCAGCGGAATTGAGGCGGGCGACGCGGCAGCGGCCCAAGCAGAATTACGAAAGCTGGGAATCAGACTGCCGGCTGAGGCCAGCGCAGCAGACTGCAGAAACCTCCGACGGGATGCTGTGTACCAGGGAAACATTGTTTTTTCCCCGATCTTCGGAGACTGATCTCGGAGAGCTTTTCTGCTCGAACCGGGCAAGCGATCTGTGCGCGCTAGCCCTAATGCTGGTTCTCGCCTTCCTTGTACATGTACTTGATCGCCGGCTTGTAGATCATGAGATTTGGCTCGCCCGAATCGCGGTTCACTTTGAGGCAGTTCTTGTCGTACCACTCAATGATGCCGTGTATTTCTTCCCCGTCGTGCAGCACGATGACCATGGGAGTCCGCGACTGCATCTGCTTCTGATAATAAAAATTCTCGGCGTTGGTCTGCTCCGGAGGCGCGGGCTTCTTGCCTGCGCCGCCCCCCATAGGACGATCGCCCCGGTCGCCGCGATCATGCCGGTCGTTGCGCTCGCGTCGTTCCTGTGTGGGTACGGGGGCCGGATTGTGGGTGCCCGGGCTCTCTCGCTGCAAAATTGGCCGGATCAGCTTTCGGTTGCCGAAATTCTCTTTCTCGGTAAATTCACCGGGGGGTACAGAGTCTATAGTTTCCTTCATTATGGCGCTACCTCGGATGCACGCATTCGGACAAACACCTTGCCGGGGGAACCAGGGAATTTCATCAACGAAGGCGTGAGATTTCCCTTACCGTAACACAGGAATCTCTCCCTGACAATCCTGTTGTGCGGAATGGTTGCCGGGTGTCACCAATCTTGCACACTCCTACAATATCGTTTCAGTTGCACCCTATAGCTGTTCTCCGACCTTCTTGGCGAGAGTACTGCGCGGGAACCGGGTCAAAGCCCGGCTCACGCGGGGTCTAGCTTGTCTTCGAGAGGTCGGCGCCTCGCCGTTCTCTGCCGCTCCAGGTAACCACTGCCACAAGAGTGGCGATAATCGCAACCGTCCAAACCAGCACCGGGGCATACAGGCCGGCATAGCGCTGCTCGACGAGTCGGGCCTGGACGCGTATGTTCCATGAAGAAAGAAAGTTGCCCAGTTGGTAGGCGAATCCGGGGAAAGTCCCGCGCACGGCAGGAGGAGACAGTTCATTTAAGTGCGCGGGAATGACTCCCCACGCTCCCTGCACCATGAACTGCATCAGGAAGCCCCCCAGGGCCAGCATCGGGACCGTGTGCGAGTATGCCCACAGTGGGATCACCGGAATCGCCAGCAGCGCGGCGAGCACAATCGCGCGACGACGTCCGATCTTTTCTGACCATGTCCCGAAAACAATTCCTCCTAACAGTGCTCCGATATTGGCGACGACAGCGATCAAACCTACGGTCTGCGGTGTGAACTTGTGGTCCTTCTGCAGGAACGTGGGGTACAAGTCCTGTGTCCCGTGGCTGAACGAATTGAAGCTGAACATCAGCAGTACCAGGAAAATGAATGTGCCCACATAGGCCAGGATGTCTTTGCTTATGTGTCTCTCGGCGTGCATCGAGACCTTACCTTGCGTCCACGCCGGGGATTCATGCACTTTGGTCCGAATGTAGATCACCAGAAACGCCGGCAAAGCGCCGATGACAAACATCCCACGCCAGCCCACGTAGCGAAACACAGTTCCGTAAACCAGTGCGGCTATCAAATAGCCGACCGCGTAACCTTCCTGCAAAAGCCCGGAGAAAAACCCACGCCCTTCCACAGGCAGCGTTTCGAAAGCCAGCGCCGCACCCACGCCCCATTCGCCGCCCATGGCGATGCCAAACAGCGCTCGCATGATGAGCAGAGTTTTCAGCGAAGGCGCGAAGGCAGAGGCCAGTTCGAAGACTGAATAGGCGATGATGTCGACCATCAGCGCGGGCCGGCGTCCGAACCGGTCCGCCATCATTCCAAACAGAAATGCTCCTACCGGACGCATCGCCAGCGTCAGGGAGATGGCTGCCACCACGGCGGAGATTTTAGCTTGGAACTGCGTCGCGATAGCGCTGACACAGAATGTCAGGATGAAGAAATCAAATGCGTCCAGCGACCACCCCAGAAAGCATGCGACGAATGTATTCCGCTGTACCGGAGTGAGCCTGCGAAAGTGCCCGACGAATTCCATACTGATTGATCTGCGGGTCTCGGAGATGGTCTTGGGTAGGGCACGGCTTCAGCCGTGCCGTGAGCGGTCGCAGAGAATCCGGGCTTTAGCCCCTGAGGGTCGCCGGCTCAGTCCCCTATGCGGACTCCGTGCCCTCTGTGGTTCGCCCTTTTCTTCCTGCCTCCGTCGTCCAACGGATGCTAGCATATGCTTTCAATCAACAATCAGAAATCAATAATCAACATTCTTTGCCATGCCCGTACTCGAACTCCCCGAACGCCAGGCGACCGATACTCAGATGCTCACCGGCTTCTGGTATCGCGCCCTGCCCGCCGATCGCGTCCACCGCAATCGGTTGCACAAGGCGACGTTGCTGGAAATTCCGCTGGTGATCGGCCGCGACCGGCTGGGGCAGCCCTTCGCCTTGCGCGACGCCTGCCCGCATCGCGGCATGCCGCTGAATACCGGCCAGTTCGACGGAGAAAACCTGGAGTGCCCTTATCACGGCTGGCAGTTCGACGTGCACAACGGGCAATGCCAGCTGATTCCTTCGCTTACTTCGGATCAGACTCTGAAAGTCGACCGCATTTACGCCGGCAGTTATCCCTGCGAAGAACAGGACGGCTTCATCTGGGTCTATATTCCTGATCCCGGGCCGCAGGGAGCAGGTTTCACGAAACCATCGGAAGTGCCGGACGGTGCACCACAAATCGAAAAATTCACCGCCGGGTACAAGCTGGCATATCTGCAAGCGGAAATGCCGGTCAGTATCGATCACGGCATCATCGGCCTGATGGATCCCGCGCACGGACCGTTCGTTCATCAGGCGTGGTGGTGGCGCTCGCGGCACAGCATTCACGAAAAGAAAAAGAACTTCGAGCCCATCCCCAACGGCTTCCGTATGAGCGCGCACACGCCCAGCTCGAACTCCGCACCCTACAAGCTTTTGCGTTTATGCGCCGATGCCGACGCCATCACTACGACAATCGATTTCGTCCTGCCCAATGTGCGCACCGAAACCATCCGCGCGGGCAAATACTGGTTCTCCAGCCTGACCACGGTCACGCCCGTCACGCGCGCCCATTGCCGCATTGACGTGGTCGCGGCGTGGAACCTTTTCCGCTGGTTGCCCTTCGGGCCCGAGTTGCTGAAATTCGTCTTTGCGAAATTTGTCGAGCAGGACCGCCGCACCATGGAAATGCAAGCGGAAGGCCTGAAGCACAACCCACACCTGTTGCTGATTGACGACGCCGATCGCCCGGCTAAGTGGTACTTCCAGCTCAAAGCGGCGCATCTCGAAGCCAAGCGCACCGGCGCCGCGATGAAGCACCCTATGTCTGGTCCGGTTACCCTGAAGTGGAGAAGTTGAGGCTCGTGTGGGCGCGGGCGACTCGCCCGCGCGAGCTTGCGTGATGTCAATCGCGCGAGGATCTATGAAGATCACGATGATCGGCCACAGCACGGTGCTGATCGAAGCGGCCGGCAAGCGCATTCTTACCGACCCGTACTTTGGGCTGCGCGGCAATCCCGCGTATGCGCGGGTTCGGCCTCCGGCGCGTTCGCGGGAAGAGCTTACCGACGTTGATCTCGTCCTCATCTCGCACAATCACTGGGATCATGCCGATCGCAAGTTCCTGCGAATGTTGCCGCCGTCGGCACCGGTTTTCGCTCCGGCTGCCTCCGCCTGGATGACCCGCCTGAAAGGCGGCCGCAACGTTACCGGCCTCAAGCCCTGGCAGCGACGGGAGTTTGATGGCTTCTCCGTCACCGCCGTGCCGGCCTGGCATATCACTTTCACGATTGGTTACGTCCTCGAGGCGGAGAGTCAACGCATTTATTTTGCCGGCGACACCTACGTTGCCGGCTTTATGCAAAGGATCGCCCGAGAACTGCGGCCCGACGTCGCCCTGATTCCGGTGACTACTTTTCGCATTCCCATGACCATGGGCGAATCGCAGGCGGTTGAGGCCGTGAGGAGGCTGGCGCCGCAGTTCGTGATTCCGATTCATTTGGGAATCAGTCCACGATCACCGCTCTTGCGCACCAGTCAAACAGCGGAGAGTTTTCGGGAACGTGTGCGCCAGGCCGGTTTGAACGCGCAAGTCGCGATCCTGAGAGAAGGAGAAAGCTGGTCGCCTGCACCTAAGATCTGAGACCCAAGACCTATTCCGCCACCAGCCATTCCATGGCCTCTTCCCGCGTCTTGAAGGTGGGAAAGTCGCGCTGGGAAAAACTCTTGAAATGTTCGTAGAACACGTGCGGCAGACTCTCGGTGCCGACCCACGCCGAGCGCTTCACATAAGGACGATCCAGCGTCAGCACCTGCTTGATCTTGGTGGCCACATTCTTGTCAATGTGCGCCCCAGAAAAATCGGCGAGCGTCAGCACCGAGCCGGGCGCGTGCCGCGCCACATCGGCGCGGACCAGATCGAGCAGCAGCAGCATTTCTTTCCCGGTGCAATGGCTGAAGTCAATGACAAAGATGGCATGTCCCTTGTGCTTCATGAAGCGCAGCCGGTCGTCGAGAGATTTGCCGGAAGAAGACCCGCCTGCCGTCATGCCAGTAGTCCCTCCACCACGCTGTAAGCCCCGTCCAGAGCGGCATCCAGCGCGGAGGCGTCCTTGCCTCCGGCTTCGGCCAGATCAGGACGGCCTCCGCCTTTGCCGCCAACTTTCTCCGCAACCTTCCCGACCACTTTACCGGCTTGCACGCGGCTGGTCAGATCTTTGGTGACGCCCACAATCAGGGCCACGTTGCCATTCGAAGCCGAACCGAGGATCACAACTCCCGAGCCGATTTTGTCGCGCAATTGATCCACCAGCGTGCGCATCTGCGGCCGATCAAGATTGTCCACGCGATGCGCCAGGACTTTAATGCCTTTGACTTCCTTGACCTTGTCGCCAATGTTGGCCGTGCCGATTGATGCTGACGCCGACTTCATCCTCGCCTGATCGAGTTCCCTCGTCAGCCGCTTGATCTCGGCGTCTTTCTTTTCGAGTTCGGCCTTCAAGGCATCGGCCGGAGACCATTCGGTTCCTGCGTGCGCCATCTCGTCAGTGGGTGCCCCATCCTTGCGCGTTTTCTGCGCAAGGGTGGGAACAGCGAAACTCGACACGACGCTTTCCAGTTCGTGATCTCTGCGGAAGTGCGCGAGCGATCCTTCCCCGGTAATCGCTTCCACCCTCCGCACGCCCGACGACACGCTGCCTTCTTTCAGAATCTTGATCAGTCCGATCTCGCCGGTCTGCGCGGTGTGTGTGCCGCCGCAAAGCTCGGTCGAAAAATCGCCGATGTGGATCACGCGCACCTTGTCGCCGTACTTTTCCCCGAACAGCGCCATCGCGTGGTACTCGTTGATGGCCACGTCGATGGGCACGTTTTCGATGACTTCAATCTTCGTGTTGTGCAGGACTTCTTTGTTGATGATGTCCTCGATGTCCTGCAGCTCCTCGTCCTCGACCGCGGTAAAGTGCGAGAAATCAAAGCGCAGATGATTCGGCGCCACCAGCGATCCCGCTTGCTTCACATGCTTGCCCAGCACCTCGCGCAGCCCGGCATGCAGCAGGTGCGTCGCCGTGTGATTGCGCATGGTGGCTTCGCGAATGTCGGTGTTCACGACGGCGTCGACTTTATCGCCCACACGAATCGGAGACTTCACGACAACCTGATGCGCGCGCACGCCCTGAATCGGGTAATAGCATCCCTTGACTTCGGCGACCACGGTGTTGTGATCGTCGGAGTAGAGCCATCCCTTGTCGCCAACCTGCCCGCCGGATTCGGCATAAAACGGCGTGTGGTCGAGAATGATCTCGCCCTCTTCGCCCGGCTTGAGTTGCTGCGCGCCCTGCCCATTATGAATGATGGCCAGCACCTCGCAGTTCTCCGAGCGCGTCTGACGGTAGCCTTCGAATCTGGATTTTGGAAGCTGCTGATAGGCAGGGTTGGCCGTCTGCTTCGCCGCACCTTTCCAGGAAGCACGGGCGCGCTCGCGTTGCTCGGCCATGGCTTCCTGAAAACCCTTACCGTCGAAAACTATGCCCAGGTCGCGACACGCATCCTCGATGAAGTCCCAAGGCAGTCCAAACGTGTCGTACAGCCTAAAGGCCTCCGCGCCGGGGTAGTAAGGCGGTTCCCCGATCAAGGCCTCTCGGGATCTGTACCATTTTTCGTCCGCCGGGCTTCCTTCCATTTGGCTACGGACGCCCGCTATGAGAGTGTCGAGGTCAGCGTCGCGCTTTTTCTTGATCCGCGCGAGATCCTCCTCGAGCTTCTTGAGACCAATATCAAGCGTGTGTGCAAAACGACTTTCCTCAGAGTGAATTACCTTCGACACCCGCTCCGCCGTTTCATCCAACTCTGGATACGCGTCCCGCATCAGATCTCGCACCGCGAAAACCATCTCATTCAGGAACGGCTTCGTCTGTCCAAGCAACCGTCCGTGCGTGATCGCGCGCCGAATAATCTTGCGCAGCACATAGCCGCGGCCTTCGTTCGACGGCAGGACTCCGTCAGAAATCAGAAAAGTGGCAGCGCGCGAGTGATCGGCAATGACCCTGAGCGAAGCTGCGGATTTGTGGCTGGGAGAGCCAGCCGAGGCTTGCTCGGCCTGGACGGGCGAGGCGCCCGTCCCTCCATGGCTCGTGGAGCGGCGGACGCCCTCGTCCGCCCCCGTCAACTCTGCCGCCCGCTTGATCAGCGGCGTGAACAAATCTGTCTCATAATTCGAGATCACGCCCTGCAGTACTGCCGTCACCCGCTCCAGACCCATGCCGGTATCAATCGAAGGCTTGGGGAGCGGCGTCAACTTGCCCGACGCATCGCGGTCGAACTGCATGAACACCAGATTCCAGATCTCGACATAGCGGCCGCAATCGCAGGGGAACTTGCAATCGGCATGGCCCTGATCCGACGCCGCAGGTCCCATGTCGTAATGAAGTTCGCTGCAGGGGCCGCAGGGGCCGGTGTCGCCCATCTGCCAGAAATTGTCTTTCAGGCCGGATTCGAAAATGCGATCCTTCGCCACGCCCTGCGCCAGCCACAGATCGTAGGCCTCGCTGTCGCGGGGAACGAGCATGGGTTCTCCCGATCCTTCGAAGATGGTCACGTACAGCTTGGCTTTGTCGATCCCGAACCATTCTTTCGAAGTGATCAGCTCCCAGGCGTAGGCAATCGCATCTTTCTTGAAATAATCGCCGAAGGAAAAATTCCCCAGCATCTCGAAAAACGTGTGATGCCGGTTGGTGAAGCCGACGTTCTCGAGATCGTTGTGCTTGCCCCCGGCGCGCACACACTTCTGCGACGTCGTGGCGCGGGAATAGTCGCGCTTCTCCAGGCCGAGGAATACGTCCTTGAACTGGTTCATCCCGGCGTTGGTGAACAGCAGCGTGGGGTCATTGGCCGGGACGAGCGACGACGAGTGCACTTCCTTGTGCCCCTTTTGCACAAAGAAATCCAGGAACTTGCGGCGAATTTCCGAACCGGTCAGCATGAGAACCTAATTCTAAATGACAACACAGAGGACACGGAGGACGCAAAGGAAAATGGGGCATCTGAGAACCCTCTTTTCCTCTGCGTACTTTGCGGCCTCTGCGTTGTGATTTGGGTTGTGACTACTTCGGGGTGTCGGCGGGCTTTTGTTCGGCCGGTTTGGTGTCGGCCGGTTTGGTGTCGCTTTTCTTCATTTTGTGTTCGATGCCCTTCATCCCTTTCTTCATTTCGCTGCCGGTTTTCTCGGCGGCTTTCTCGGTGTCTTTGGCCGCTACTTTGGCGCCTTTTTCCGTATCCTTGGCAGCAACCTTCGCACCCTTTTCCGTGTCCTTGGCCGCGGTCTTGGCGCCCTTCTCGGTATCTTTCTCCGTAGTCTTTGCGGCCTTCTTCACGTCCGAGCTCGCCGTGGATTTGCCTTTGTCCGCGCCGGCGGTGTCCTGGGCGCAGACCAGAGGCACCCAGCTCAATGCCGCGGCCACAAGAATTGCTGCCCACTTCGTCTTCATAGCTCACTCCTCCCGAATTTGTCACCGATGGGGTATTCGGCCAGCTCCCCGCAAATGCCCGCTTTCTCTGGTTGAGATGCAAAATTCCGGCGGCAGGATTCTTCAGCGGAGCCTAGCCGGGAATACTGGCCGCAAAAGAAGTTTCTCCCTCAGGCAACCCTTCACCCTCCTGCCTCGCTTTCCAGCGCGCTCAAAGTTTCGTCGTCCACTTCCCACTTTTTCAGAATCGTGAAAATGGTCTTGGTGCCGAAGCCGGCGCGTGCCAACTGGCGAAAGATGCGTGCCGCCTGCTTCTGATCCTTCGGCTTTTCCAGGCGCTTGCGGCGGAGATACTCACGGGCCTGTTTCTCCTCGCTGATGCCGTCAAATGCGGCGTCCACGGCCTTCTCGATCACGGCGCCATGCACGCCCTTGGCTTTCAGGTCAGTGACGATGCGCCGTCGTCCAAATTTCTGATTGTCGCGGCGCAGCGAGGAATACGACGCCGCATATTGGGAGTCGTTCAGGTATCCGTGATCTTTCAGCCGCCGGATCACCAGTTCGACCAGCGTCTGTCCATATTCCGACTCGGCGTCCTCCAGGCGCGCCCGCATCATGCGTTTCAACTCGGCCACGGTGCGCATGCGGCACGCCAGCGCCTCTAAGGCGTATTCATAGAGCTCGTCTTCGGAATAGGACTTTTTCTTGGGCCTGGCGAACGCCATAGAAGTAACGATAGCGCAGTGAGTCGCGAGTCGCTAGCCCCGAGTCGCGAGGTAGCGGATTAATTTAACGAAGAGCAGATTCAAGCGCAAAGACCGCGACGGATCGCAAAGGACGCAAAGAAAAAGGGCGCGATCGCTCGCGCCCCGAAACCTTGAAACTCTGAAACGTTGAAACCTGAAACCTTATCTTCCTCCAAACCCCGCCGACTGCATGGACTGCCGTGAAATGTCGGAGGTCGACGCGATGCCCTGCATGCGCAGCTTGAAGTCGTCGGCGTTGGAAGCGTTCTCTAGAGCGGTTTCGTAATTGACCAGCCCCGCCTGGAACAAATCCCACAGCGACTGGTCGAAAGTCTGCATGCCGTATTGCGACGTGCCGGCCGCGATCGCGTCGCGAATGGCACGCGTCTTCTCCGGCACCAGCACGCACTCGCGAATGTACGCGGTGTTAATCATGACTTCCACCGCGGGCACGCGGCCATCGGCGTCGCAACGGCGCACCAGGCGCTGGCTGATGATGGCCCGCATCACGGCCGCCAACTGCAAACGAATCTGCTTCTGCTCGGGCGGCGGGAAGATGGAGATGACGCGATTGATGGTTTCCACCGCATCGAGCGTGTGCAGGGTTGAGAACACCATGTGGCCGGTTTCGGCCGCGTGCAGCGCGGTCGAGATGGTTTCCAGGTCGCGCATTTCGCCCACCAGGATCACGTCCGGATCCTGACGCAGAGAAGCGCGCAGCGCAGCGCCGAAGGAAGGCGTGTCCACGCCGACCTCACGCTGGTTCACGTAGCCCTTCTTGTCGCGGTGCAGAAATTCGATGGGGTCTTCAATGGTGATGATGTGTTCGGCGCGCGAGGAGTTCACGCGGTCTACCATGGCGGCCAGCGTGGTCGACTTACCGGAACCGGTGACGCCGGTCACCAGCACCAGGCCGCGGGGCATGTCGCAAATCTGCTCCACCACCTTGGGCAGGAACAGTTCGTCGAGCGCGCGAATCTTGGTGGGAATGACGCGGAGGACCAGTCCCACGTTGCCGCGCTGCTGGAAGATGTTCACACGAAAGCGTCCCAGGCCGGCGACGCCGTAGGCCATATCAATTTCCGTGGTCTCTTTGAACTTCTGCTTTTGCCGCGCCGACATCATGCTGAAAGCCATATTCAGCATGTCCTCGGCGCTGATGCGGGGTTGGTCGGTCAAGGGCACCAGTTCGCCGTCGATGCGCAAGTGAGGGTAGTTCCCCACCTTCAAGTGCAAGTCCGAGGCTCGGCGTTCCGTCGCAATCCGCAGCAGGTCATCAATATTCATCGCAGAGTTTTTCCCGATCGAAGCCCTTGACGCGGGCTTCCCTTACATGATGCTCTCAATCATGATCGCCCGAATCGTCACCTTTCCCAAGATGACCTAGGTAATAGCCGCCGGGCGGCAACGGGACACAGTCTTAAGTTCATGCGCTGCAAGCGTGTAGCGTTGCTGGACTCGATTGCTAATGCTTTCGGAACTGTGCACCAGACCAAACCGTATCCTCCTGCAAGGAACCGCCGATTACGTCCGGAAGAAGGCAGGTTTCTCGCTTCGCTCGCAATGCCAAAGTTCGGAGTTAGATCAGGACTCCCGAAGTCATCATGCGCGTGGCACGGCTGAGGCCGTGCCCTACCCAAGACCGATTCGTGAGTGGTGTTCAAGAATTTGACAACTGGTAACTGTCTTTCTGCATTTCCTGTGCACGCGTTGTGGAGAATCCGGCTACCGGTTGCATCAGGTTTTGTTCGTTCGGCACGGCCGGTGTGGAAAATGCCGTCTTGTTGCGGAGGGGGCGTGAGTGCCGGTGCCGCAGCATGACCAGCATGATTGAGAAAAAATCGGCGGCGTGTTTTTCCTCAACTGCACCAAAAATATTGAATTGACCCGCGCCCCTTTTCGCTCGTAGAGTCTCTCTTCCTTCTTCATAGGAAACCGACGACTCGTCCCAGCTGCGAGGCGGCGCAGAGCGGCAGAAGATGGTCCACGCAGGCAAATTGCTTACTCGGGTCAGCGCGCCATGAAATCAGAAGAATGGAAGACTTACCGCACACGCTTTCTGGTCAAAGCCAAACAGCTCAGTTCCAGTATCAGCTTTGTAGACAGCCTGGGCCGCCAGCATTCCGGCCGCAAGGGAGATTACCTGGTGGAGTCTTCTGAAGGCTTGATCAGCATTGCGCCTAAGCAAATCTTCGAGGACATATACGTAGCCATGGGCATGGGGGCGGAAGATGCTGTCGTTCGCGCCGCTGAAGTGAGGCGCGAAGGACGCAAATTGCCCCAGCCCTGGCGCGACCGGCGGGCGTGCAGCCCGCGGATGAGCCTGATGTAAATGTGTCGGCGAACTGCGCTGAGGGGCTGGCCAGAGGGCTGAGGATGGGGTAGACTAGGGCTTCTTTTCGAGCTTTCCGTTCGAACCCTGCTTTTCATCTTCATACTTAAGGACGCCCCCATGACCAGCCGTGTGAGCTACTCTCCGCAGGATTTCCAGAAGATGTGCGAACAGGCCGAAAGAGACTATGAGTCGAAGAAACTGATTGCACTTCTGGAACGGGTGAAGAAACAGATTGCAGCCCGCGAGAATCCAGCCTCGAAAGTGGAGTCTCCCAAGCCGCCCGTAGCCGTGCTGAGCATCAACTCCGTCTCCTCCCGGCCACCCAGCCGCTCTGCTTTGTTTGAAAGATAACGGGACCAGCATCTGATTTTTGGATCTCAGCCAGGGAAAACTTTTCACATTCCAAGACCTGGTTTTGCGCTACAATGAGCGAGCTTTCCGGCGGATCGCCCCTTGGCCAGGCGAACCTCCGGTTGCCTTCCCCCAGGAGGTAGTAGATGTATCGGCCCTATTCGAGTTCCCCAGCGGACTCTCGTCCGTTCCGGGATGTGGAGTCTCTACTTCGCGATCTCACCCAGGATTTCGCAACCTCATTCAATACCGGTAATTATGACCAGGCGGCCGCCTTCTTCGCCAGCGACGGCGTGCTGATGGCACCGCGCCAGGAAGCGGCGTACGGGCAGAAGGCCGTGGAACACCTGCTGCGTCGGCTGGGAGACGCCGGCTACAGCGACCTGCGCCTGGAAACGACGCGCGTGGAACACTCCGGCGACATGGCTATGGAACTGGGCCGTTTCACGGTTGCCGCGCGGCAGCCCGATGGGACAATTGTTCCGGAACGCGGGAAATATGTGAAGGTATGGCGCCGGATCGGGGCATGGCTGATCATTGCCGACTCCTGGAGCGGAGTGGTACAGGCTATGAGCGATCGGGCGGCGTAAGGCACGCCCCGGGGCAACAACTACTTGTCCAGGAATCGAACTCCGTGCTTGCCGCAGGCAAACGGCATAAGTACTCTCCTCGAAACATGAAGGAACTACAGGCGGCGCAGACAGCGAGCGAGCAGGGACATGGGGCGGGAGCGAAAGAGGCTGATCCGGGGCAATACTGTCCGAACTGCTCTGCGAAACTGCGCGAGAGCCGTTGCCAATTGAAGTACCCGCAGTGCGGGTTCTATCTGAGCTGCTCGGATTTCTACTGAAAACCAGTTGCCAGTAACCTCAATTTTCACGCAGAACTATCCAAACTGATCCACTGCGGGGATTGTCTGTCCTGACAGGTCCGCGCGGTTCCGTTTACAATGGGTGGACATTCGGTGAAATCATAACCAGGAGAAGAGCATGCAACGCAAGGCGAGCGCGGTTTGGAAGGGTGGGCTAAAGGATGGCAAGGGAACGATTTCGGCGCCGGGGGGAGTGCTGAACAACACGCCGTATTCGTTCACCACGCGGTTTGAAAATGCTCCCGGGACGAATCCCGAGGAATTGATTGCAGCGGCACACGCCGGCTGCTTTTCCATGGCGCTTTCAGCCCAACTGGGCGGGGCAAACCTGACTCCGGAGAGCATTTCGACCAGCGTGACGCTGACGATGGAGAAACTGGATTCGGGATGGACGATTACGTCGAGTCATATTGACGTCGTGGGGAAAGTGCCAGGCGCGGACGCGGCCACGTTCCAGAAGTATGCCGAAGCGGCGGAGAAGGGATGCCCGGTGTCGAAGGTGCTGAACGCCAAGATCACGATGAACGCGAAGCTGGGGTAACAAGGAAGCGGCCCAATCGCGGGGATTCTTGCGTCGGCAAAGAACGCGACGCTTCGCGGCTCGCTCAGATCCCTTCGGCAAGCTCAGGGCAGGCTCTTCGGCGGGTAAAATGCGCCCACCTCAGGATGACAAGCAGTGGTGGTTTGACACGCAGCGTTGTGTCTGTAGAATAAACGTGTAGGTCTTCCTGATACGGCGATCCAGGTGGTCGCCGCTGCAATCGAAGTCCACTTGCCATCGTGGCGGAATTGGCAGACGCGCATGGTTCAGGTCCATGTACCGGCAACGGTGTGGGGGTTCGAGTCCCTTCGATGGCACCAACTGCCCTGAGAGTCTTGCAGTTGAGGTCCCTCGGAGCGCCCGGGGAAGCACCCAGCCGGCCACGAACTGCTAATCCCTCGCTCTCCTAGCCTCTGTTTCTGCGCACCGCCAGTTTGTCTATGCAGAAGCGGGGAAATCAGGCACAATTTAAGGTTTCGGGAGGCTGGCTAACTTGAAGATCTCGCAGAAGGGCCTGTATGCGCTGGAGGCGATGATGACGCTGGCGCGAAGACACAACCAGGGAGCGATTAAGATCCGCGAAATTGCGGCCGACAGTGATCTGCCGGAAAAATTTCTGGAACTGATTCTGCTGGAACTGAAGAATGCGCGCATGGTGGAGAGCGTGCGGGGCGCGCGCGGCGGCTACCGGCTGCGGCGCGATCCGTCGGCGATTCTGCTCAGCGACATCATCCGGCTGATCGATGGGCCGCTGGCGCCGCTGGGAGACGCCGAGCAACTGCGGGGACTGATCGCGAAGGATGCGCATCACCGGGCGCTCTACGAAGTATTTCTGGAGGTGCGTGATGCAGCGGCAAAGATCCTCGAGAACACCACGATCGGAGACATCGTCAGGGCACGCACGGGAGCTGAGAAGCTGAGGAAAGCGCGCGCCGGAAAGACCGCGGCAGCACTGAAAAAAAACTCTACCGTGTAACTGGCCGCGGTCGAGTTCCTTGCCAAACCGCTTATCTGGCGCGGCAATTCACAGATTTTCACACGCGGGAAGCGAATCTCTCACCCGCCATTCCCATTGATTCCCGTCGGTACAGCAGGCCAAAAGCCGCATCCGGCGCGGCGGTGAGCGGAAAGTGCGGGATAAGCCTGCACCAAATCCGGTCATCGGCCTGTGGATGGTCTGCACTCGATTGAAAATACGAGTAGTTACGG
>Ga0187872_10000269_pt1 | contig 63149 bp, 53 predicted proteins | sample June2016WEW_16_4_FD_132973 | JGI IMG/M metagenome (GOLD analysis project Ga0187872, IMG submission 132973) | Peatland microbial communities from SPRUCE experiment site at the Marcell Experimental Forest, Minnesota, USA - June2016WEW_16_40 | ecosystem: Environmental > Terrestrial > Soil >...
AGAGCGGATCGCGCACGCATGGCAAGAGGCAAGGCAAGTCCGCGAGATCATGCTGTTCCTGCACAGCCACGGCGTGAGCACCAGCCGGGCGGTGCGAATCTTCAAGACCTACGGCGAGCAGGCAATTGAGACCGTGCGGAGCAATCCGTACATGCTGGCGAAGGACATCTACGGCATCGGCTTCGCGACCGCCGACCAGATCGCCCAGAAGGTCGGGATTCCCCGAGACTCGATCAATCGGGCACGGGCGGGGATCGACCATGTTCTGCTGGAAGCTACTTCGGACGGACATTGTGCGTTGCCGCTGGGGAAACTCAAGCTCGCGGCAGTGAAGCTGCTGGAGGTGCCGGAAGGGACAGTCGAGCGGGCGTTGTCGCAGATGCTCACGGGCGGCTCCCTGCTGCTGGAGGAGATTGACGACGAGCCCCTGATATTCCTTCCGCACCTCCGGAGGGCGGAAGAGGGCATCGCGGCAAGGATCAAGAGCCTAGCGGAAGCAGAACTGATCTATCCGCAGATTGATTTCGAAAAGGCGGTCGCGTGGTGCGAGCGGCGGACGGGCAAGACGCTCGCCCCCAGCCAGCGGGGGGCGCTGAAGACGGTGCTCTCACACCGGGTGGTAGTCATCACAGGGGGACCCGGCGTGGGCAAAACGACGCTGGTGAACTCGATCCTGATGATCCTGCGAGCCAAGGGCGTGAAGTGCTTGCTGTGCGCCCCAACAGGACGGGCGGCGAAGCGGCTCACCGAAACCACGGGCATGGAAGCGAAGACGATCCACCGCCTGCTGGAGATCGACCCGGCAACAGGGAGGTTCAGCAGAAACGAGTCGAACACGCTCGCCTGCGGTCTTCTGGTCGTGGACGAGACCTCGATGGTGGACGTGCCGCTGATGCACTCGCTGGTGCGGGCGGTTCCCAACCGCGCCGGGTTGGTTCTGGTCGGCGACGTGGATCAGCTTCCGTCCGTGGGACCGGGCACGGTGCTTCAGGACTTGATCGAGAGCGGTGTCGTGCCCGTTGTGCGCCTCACGGAAGTGTTCAGGCAGGCAGCGGACAGCCACATCATCACTAACGCGCACCGCATCCGCCGAGGGCAGATGCCGGACGTGCGGGGAGCCGACCCGAGTTCCGATTTCCATTTCGTTGAGCGGGACGAGCCGGAGAAGATCACTGCAACGCTGGTCAAGCTGGTGCAGGAAAGGATTCCAGAACGGTTTCGTCTAGACCCAATCCGCGACGTTCAGGTTCTCTGCCCGATGAACCGGGGATCGCTCGGCGTGCGGGAACTGAACACAGCCTTGCAGAAGGTATTGAACCCAGCCCGACTGGGTCAGCCCGCCGTGGAGCGGTTCGGATGGCGATTCCAGATCGGCGACAAGGTCATCCAGACGGAGAACGACTACGACAAGGACGTGTTCAACGGCGACGTGGGAATCGTCGAGCGAATTGACATGGTTGAGCAGCAGGTCGCGGTGCGCTTCGACGACCGACTGGTCAAGTACGACTTCGGGGAATTGGACGAGATTTCGCTGGCTTACGCGATCACGATCCACAAGTCGCAGGGATCGGAGTTCCCGGCAGTCGTGATCCCGCTTGCCACGCAGCACTACATGCTGCTCCAGCGCAACCTGATCTACACGGGGATCACGCGGGGCAAGCGGCTGCTCGTCCTGATCGGGCAGAAGAAGGCGCTGGGCATAGCCGTCCGCAATGACCGACCGCAGAGGCGGTATTCTGGGCTCCTCGCCAGCCTGAGAAGCGCCGGGCGGTCGGCGTCGGCTGGAGGAGAGTGCTTTTTACCGGGACCCCTTCGGACGGTTTGAGTTGATTCACTCAGTTTGCTTTTCCCGCTGGCGATGGTAGTTTTCGATACGCCTCTCTAAGATCATCCTCAAAACTCTTCATAGTTTCCTCGCCAAACTCATCCTTGACCGCTTCGACCATGAAGAGGATGAGCGTGAGTATTCTGAGACTGAACGGTTGGCGCTGAAGCCACTCCCTCACTAGTTGAACGCCGGGGTCGGTCATACTCAGCGAGACGCTTTCCGCCTGCGGATCGTGTACTGGTCGCTCTGAGCGCACAGTCCGTCCAAAGCCTCCCCGCGCATTTCCCCAGTTGCCGGAGTGAAGCTCACGAATGAACCGCAGGTTATGCAGGTGTTGTGATAACCCAAGTGCCCACGATACCAACCATTTGAATTGATCGTGTGGCCGAGATTGGACAAGCGTTTGTTCACGTTATCCAATGCCTTCGATGCCTGTCGAAGGACTAAGCGCGTGCGTTTAGCCTCTCGCTGCGGATCGGCCCCAGCTTCACAGGTCTCGGCAAGGATGGCTGGATCCGATAGCCCAAGCACGGATTCGGCCAACTGGTTCATGAGTATCTCCAGACGCTCGTCGTGATTTCTCTTATCTGCCATGTTTTTCACCCATGCTCCCACCGTTCGTTCTGCCCAGCAGTTTCACCCGGATTCGCCTTTCCGTAGCCGCAAGTTTCTTCTTGTCAAGACCGGATCTCGCCATGATTTCAGTCTTCTTCAGGCCATCCAGCAAACCCTGAAGCACTTGCGTAGCTTCGGGGTCGTCCTTGAATATCGTGAGGACCCGGTCTTCCTCGTCCTTTTCGATAAGAAGCTGGTCTGCTGCTGCGTCCCCTGAGGCCACATTGTCGAGCGGTGAATGTTCATGTCCCTCGGCATCGCGTATAGGGAATTCCGATATGAGATAGGCTTCCGTGTCCTTGAACTGCCGCTTCCAGCAGTTAGAAATGCTCTGCATAGCCCCCGTGAGGTGCCGCACGAAATCGACATCCTTGTTCCAGTGTCTGCCCTTCCGGGTGGTCTCCGCCCCTATCAATGTCCCCAGCAGGGCTTCCCCAAGCAGGTCTCCCCCAGTCCTGCCACGTGCGGCCCGCCCGAGACCCCGAAGGCGGAAGTCGGCGAATTGGCGGAGCCGCAGCAGCTCTGAAGGTGTCAAGGCTTCGATGGCTCGCTCAACCTCTATTTTCTCCAGCAAACTGCACAAGTGAAAATTCCTGATGTCGGTGAGAAGAGGGATGTCCATCAATTCCCGCGGCCGTGGCACTTCTCCGGCATTCTGGTAGTCCAATGCAGCAATGATCATTCCTTGCGAGGGATTAATCTCGCGGATCGCCTTTGCAAGGCCGACCCCATGTATCTGTGGTGCAAGCCAGTCGATCCCCATCCCGTTGCGTTGTCGCACCCAATAATCGATGAACACAACCATAAACGGGGCGCAATCACGGTATAAACGGAGTCCCTCCTCACTGTTCGCAGCGGTACGTACCGCGTACCCTTCGTCCGTCAAGAACCTTCTGAAGAAACTCAACAAGGATTTGTCACTCTCGACCAGCAACGCTGTTTTGGGGGAGGCACTTATGCTTTTCGTCGGCGATAAAGGGGGTGCAGGGGGTTTAGGGTAGGGGAGCAAGCGAGCCATTGTTTCTTCTCCGCTCTAAGAAACTTCTAATAAACTAATGCTCCCAGCGCGGCTTGATTTGTCGACTTTTGTGGTCGAAGCGATTACCGAGGTAATAGTGGAGTAGTGGAGTGCTTAATTCTGAAGGCGAGTATTTTGTTCTCTTGGTTTTCATGCAGATCCCATACAATTCCCCACGCGCTATCTCCCCTTTGCGTTCGCGCTCGGCTTTGTGACTCCTGAGCTCGGATTCTGCTTCGTCGATGTCCTTTCCAACGCCATAGCTGAAGTCTGCTCCGGTGATGCTCAGAGTACTTCCATCGGCTCGTTTCACAACTATCGTGCTAGCCCGAAGGATGGCTCTGGCACATTCGAGCTTAGCCAGTAGCTCTTGGGTATGGTTACCGCGACATAAGAACTCATCACCTTTGTCGTGGTAGGCTTCAAGACCTGCCTCGCGCAGCGCGTCGGCCTTCGCCCTGAGAACGGCGTTTCCCGTCTGATACCCATATCTGTTCAAGGCTTTGAGCCCGTCTACGTCAGACATGGCCACAGCAGATGCCGCTCCTGCTTCGTCAAAAGCACGACGGTTCGGTAGTCCTGTTACCTGAGAGGTGAGCAGTTCTCGCCGCATCTCTTCCGGTGACATCTCGGCTACGTGCCGCCGCTTGTTCAGGGCGACCCGCCGGTCACTGGCCGGGCATTTGGCTGCGTGCTCCGCCATTCAGTGAAGCCTCCTTTGAGATTTATGGATGATAAAAAATAGGGTCTGGAGCGCCCGCAGCAGCGCATGTCTATCTACGGCGTACATCCTTTCAAGCTCGGTTGTTTCCCATCCACTCAGAGTCATACCAAGGAGGTCGGGATCGGCCGCGTCATGCTTCACTTCAGAAATAGGTTCTGCGTGCTGATCGAGACCGTATGCATCGAGGATTCGGAGCACAAATTCGACGAACGTTTCGCCTTCGATCCTTGAAATCTGGGTCTCTCGTGACCGTGGAGCGGCTTCGATCTGCTCAGGCTGTGCCGCCCATTCCTGCTGCTTTAGTGCCGCCCATTCGGGGGATCGAAAACGCACAACCTTATTGCCCTCTCGTGCGTGTGCCACCGCTTCCGCATACGTTCCAAAACACATCCACGTTGTCCAAGTCCACCGATCACCAACCCTAATTCTGATCATTACGGCGTAGCGGGGATCGTTTGCCACTTCCTCATCTGGCACTGCCGGATTGCTCGTACGGGGTACATAGTGTACACGTTGCCATTCTGCCTCCTCCTCTGCGGTCAAAGAACGCATGACACCATTCTCGACACCGACAACATAGCCGCCCGCGCATGGAATACAGGAGTCAGCTTCCACAATCGTTTCGTGTTCGTGCGAGCAACCGAGGAGAAACCCAGAATCCGTCCAAGCTGCGGAATAGTACATTGAATTCCTCGCTTTCCGGCTACCCGTCCCGTATGCCAAGACGCGGCGTTCGGATAGCGCTAGTCGGCTTCAGCGCCGAGCACACGTATTCAATGCCGTCCATCGTTGACGAATCTCTGGACTGAGACCCCGCCTGAATTCTCTCTTTCCTGTGTACCTATCTAATGCACCGTTTTGGGCAGATTCGGACAGGAGGGAGAAAATCTCTCGGTCGTGAACTTTTGGGCATCCCAGCTGCGTACTGCTATGGTATTTGCGGCTAATCAGCAGCCTGCAAAGCGATGGGCAATGGGCAAGGAGGGGTTATCGTATGGGATTTGCCGCAAACACCGCTCTCGCCCTACTACGAAAAAAGCGAATTTTTAATCTGGGCAAGCTCCACAGGTGTGGAGCATTCCTCGTCGTCATTGGCGGCATGATCGACCCGCGTGCTGATGGGATAGCACCGCATCAGCCGTGCATCGTAGGGCTTCAATAATCCAGACGCCGCAGCAACATCCTTCATCCCCGGATCAAGCCACAGATCGTAATCCGCTCGGTCGAGGATGACCGGCATACGGTCGTGGACGGTTGAGGTGACAGCATTCGGCGTGGTGGTCAAGATCGAGCAGGACTTGATCCACTGCCCGCTCGGATCTTTCCAGCGATCCCACAGTCCTGCGAACGCGAACAACTCTCCGTCATTGACTTCAAAACAATACGGCTGTTTCATTTTGCCGCTCCGCTTCCACTCGTAAAATCCATCCGCCGGGATAAGGCACCTGCGACTGGACAGCGGCTCGCGGAACGCGGGCTTCGTCGCCGCCGTTTCCGATCTGGCGTTAATCATCTGGGCTGCGACTGACGCGTCTTTCGCCCAAGAGGGAATCAGTCCCCAACGCATCCATGACAATTCCCGGCGCGGCTCCTTCGGATTCTGCCGGATAACCGGGACGGGTTGGGTGGGCGCAATGTTGTAACGGGGAGTCCAGTCGCCAGCGTCGTCGGACACCGCGTCGAAGTATTCCTCGACAAGCTGTTTCCTGCGCGACAATCGATAGCGCCCGCACATCCCAAGATTATGGCAGACGCGGAAGGTCATTTAGCACAGCGCTAGCACAGACACTGGGTTCGCTCTTTGGGTTCTTTGGCGAATGAAAGACGAAAACTGTGCTAAAACTGTGTTAGCCCCCTGCGGAAGCTGCGGATTTGTGCGGAGACTGCGATTGATTCTAAAGGGAGTTGCTTTGCTTGCAACACGGGTCAGCGTGCGAATCCCACTCTCTCCGCCAGATTACTAGTCGCCCGGAACTTCCCCACTCAAGCCAAAGGACGGCCTGAATGGGCCACCCGCCGCCAGAACCTGCCGTGCGACGGCCCTCGCCGGACGGATCTTCAAACGGAAGGTGCAGAGGACTGCGGTAGAATGCAGGCGCCAGATTCCCTTTATCGCGCGGAAGAGGATTCTTCATGACCGTCTTAACGTTTAGCCTGCTGGTGTGCGCTAGTTCGCTGATTGCAGGCCTGGTCGGGGCGCTAACCGGCTTAGGAGGAGGCGTGGTGCTGGTCCCGCTCCTGACCCTATTCTTTAAGGTCGACATCCGCTATGCAATTGGCGCCTCCCTGGTCTCGGTGATCGCCACTTCCTCGGGCGCTGCCGCGGCTTACGTGAAGGAGGGCTTCTCGAACATCAGAATCGGCATGTTTCTCGAGATTGCGACAACCCTGGGAGCCCTCCTTGGCGCAAACCTGGCGGCGCGAGCATCCACCCATGCGATTGCTATCATTTTTGGAGTAGCTCTGTTGTTTTCCGCGTATTTTTCCCGGAGACCCCGATCGCAGGCGGAACGTGAAGTCCCGCGAGACCGGCTTGCTACCCGGTTGCGTTTGAACGGCAGTTTCCCGGACGTGGACGGGGTTCGAAGCTACAACGTGCAGAACGTCCCTGCCGGGTGGAGTCTGATGTTTGTCGCCGGCGCTTTGTCAGGGCTGCTTGGCATTGGTTCGGGCGCGATGAAGGTTCTGGCCATGGACCAGGCGATGAAAATTCCGTTCAAGGCATCGACTACGACCAGTAATTTCATGATCGGCGTAACCGCGGCAGCAAGTGCGGGCGTGTATCTGAGCCGCGGTTACGTTGATCCTGGACTTGCCATGCCCGTGATGCTGGGAGTCCTCGCCGGGTCCTTGCTGGGGGCCCGGATCCTGGTCAGACTGCATACCAAGTGGCTGCGCCTCGGATTCAGCGTAGTCATCGTACTTCTAGCGTTGGAGATGCTCTACAACGGATTCTCCGGAAGGATCTAGATGCGATTAGAGCCGAACTGGACCGACGAAAAGATCGAGAATGCGGTTGCGAACCTGCTGCGTGCCGGAGTTCTGCTCGCAGCGCTGATTGTGCTGATTGGCGCCTGTCTTTACCTGGTGCGGCATGGGCACAGCCCCGTGGATTATCGGGTATTCCGTGGTGAACCTGCAGACCTGCGAGGCGTGCGGGGAATTATCCACGATACGATGAGCCTGCGGGGCCGCGGGATCATCCAGCTGGGGCTCTTGCTGCTCATCGCAACTCCCGTCGCCCGCGTGGCACTTTCGGTGTTTGGATTTGCCAAAGAGGGAGACCGCATGTACGTGGTGTTCACCGTGATCGTGTTTTCCATCCTCGTCTATAGCCTGCTCGGATCTTAACTGACCCGCTACGAGGTTTCGTTTGGAAGAACACCAGAATGCCCTGTAGGCGATGCGGTCGTCCTGGGTATTGTGGATTTGGGGGCTCACGCAGCAGGCGGTGTATATTGGCGGTTTGTCAGCTGGAACAATCCTTCGAATTGGTGCTGGATCGTGAGCTATCAGCAGCAGATCTTAATCCATACAAAAGGCCAGGGAGACATGCACGACCTCACCGAGCCGGTCGCGGCGATCGCCACTTCCTCGGGCATCCAGACTGGGACAGTCAATATTTTCAACGTCGGCAGCACCGCTGCGGTCGGCACCATCGAGTTCGAGCCGGGGCTCAAGCGGGATCTGCCCGCCATCCTGGACAAACTCATCCCGCCCAGCCGTCAGTACGGCCACGAGCAAGCCTGGCATGATGGCAACGCTCATTCGCATTTGCAGGCGACCCTGCTCGGGCCATCGCTGACCGTGCCCATCTCGGATGGCAAGCTTGTGCTGGGCACGTGGCAGCAGATCTTCCACCTGGAATGCGACGTGCGCGGGCACCAGCGAACCATTGTCGTGACCGTGATTGGGGACTAAGGACACTGCATCAGGCACTGGAATAGAGTCTCAGCCCGGCGCCTCACGCTTGGCGTCCAAGGGCATGCTCGACCAGTTGCACACTCTGGGCCCACACGTGCCCGCCGACCTTTTCCGCCTCGGCCATCACGGCCTCAAAGGCTGCGACAATCATCTCCACCTCTTCATCTCCGATGATCAGCGATGGCAGCAGTTTGATGATGTTCACATCAGGGCCCGCTACTTGAGTGAGAATGCGGTGCTCACGCATCAAGGCCATCACCACCAGTTGGGCAAACAACCCTTTCCGGGCAGTCTCTGCGGCAGTCCAGGCAGCACGCAGCGTTAGCGGTCTGGGAGCCCTGAACTCGATCCCAATCATCAGACCCTTGCCCCGCACATCCGCGACCATCTGGTAGTGTTCCTGCAATGCAGCCAGGCCTTTCAGAAGCTTCTTCCCCATGGTCGCGGCCCGCTCGGTTAATCTCTCTTCGTCCATGACATGAAGAGTGGCCAATCCGGCCGCCATAGCCAATTCGTTCTGCCCGAAGGTCGTGGAATGTACCTGGCAGCGATCCAGACGGTTGAAGGTCGCGTCATGAATCCTGCGGCGGGTGATGGTGGCGCTGACCGGCACGTAGCCGCCACCTAAGGACTTCGACAGAGTGACGATGTCGGGTTCGAGGTTCCAGTGCTCGCAGCAGAGAAAGCGTCCAGTACGTCCCATCCCGACCTGAACCTCGTCGCAGACGAAAAGTGCCCCGTACTTGCGGCACAAGCCTTGGGCCTCTGGCAGATAGTTGTCGTCTGGGACGTACACACCCTTGCCTTGAATCGGTTCCACGACAAAAGCAGCTACGTCTCGGTGACGTAGTTCGTTCTCCAAAGCCCCGAGATCGTTCATGGGTACAGCATCGCATCCGCCCATCAGCGGTTCAAAACCTTTGCGGAATTCGTTTCCCCCGTTGATAGCGAGGGTGCTCAGAGTCAATCCGTGAAACGCGTGGTCAAGATAGAGTGTGCGAAGCCGCTTAGTGGCTGCGCGGGCGAACTTGAGTGCAGTGTCTACGGCATCAGCGCCCGAATTGGCGAAAAAGACCGCGTCGAGGCCGGGGGGCATTCGCTTGACCAGTTCCTCGGCCAGCAACCCTGCCAGCAACGGGCAGTCCATCTTGACCAGGTTAGGACGGTCAGCGGCGAGGACATCTTGGATCGCTTGCTTGACCATCGGGTGGTTGCGCCCCAAATTGAAAACGCTGTACCCCGACAGCAAATCCAGATAGCGGTTCCCATCGGCATCCCACAAATAGGAGCCTTCTCCCCGGACGTATATATTGTCAAAGCCAATGATCCTCTGAACGCGAGCCAGGCTAGAGTTGATGTGCTGCCGGTGCAAGGCGTACTGCTCGCCCTGTCGGTTTTCCATGAGTTGAACAATCGAGAATGGCATGGCGCACTCCTCGAATTACACAGGAATCTGAACAACAGCCTTTCCATAGGCCGTCACTGACCAATCATATGCCCACGCGACCCCGTGCTGGCCGCGAGGGAAACGGCGTTTGAGGTTTAACTGCTGCCCGAAGTAGTGGATATCCCTCAATGAGTGACCGCCTCTGTCGGCAATATGGCGATTCCTCTGACGGCAACCGGAGATGCGGCCTTTGGGGGTGCTTTGAGCGTGTGCAGGTAGAGAACAATGTCTTGGATGTTTTCATCGCTCAGGCTGTCCTCGAAAGAAGGCATGATGCCGCTTCGCCCGGTTAGTATGGTGGAGCGGACCATATCATCGGTGGCGGATCTTCCGCTGGGAAGGGACCTGCTGTCGAAGACACCATGCAGGTCAGGGGGAACCTTCTCAAGATCAAGCCTTCTCTGACTGTGGCAGCCGCCGCAGTGCATTTCGAACAGCTGTTGCCCGCGTGCGATGGCCTCCGCCCGGCGGCGTTCCGAATAGGAACAGCCGGACACCCCCAGTAGCAAGAAGGCAAGGACGAGGAGGCAAACAGACTGTGTCCTGCAGGTTGAGCGAAACATCTCTTTCCAATCCCGTGATTGCGCTCATTGTGCGCCGTTTTCAGTGTCCCGGCAACTGAAAGTCATGCCTCTGGCGGTTCAGGCGCAGTATCGAACTTCCCCTCAGGGCGTGGGTGACCGATGCCACCGGCGCAGTGATCACAGGTGCCAATCTCACCGGTGTTCCTACTCCCGATTGGCTGAGGTGCGCAAGGTGGGCAGGCGCGGGGAAAATTCGCGGCTCGCTTATTTTTTGCAGAACTGCGCTATTGAAACGAATTAATATAAGTGTTATCCATTCTGCGGGAGCCTTTTGCGAACGGCCCCGATTCATCACAACCCGCACGACTGCAAATGGACAGGAGCACCATGAACTCAGGCAAGCGATTGGCAATCACTCTGTTCGTTCTGGCTCAATTCCTTCTAGCTTCCTTTCTCTTCGCCCAAACTAAACCTGCGGCAAAACACACGGCAGACGCGCGGCTGGCGCTGCGCGAAGGCTGGTCGCTGCAAACCTCGGCCAAGGTCGAGGCCAAAGGCGAAGTCATCTCCACCCCCAAGTTCGTTCCCAAGGGATGGCATGCGGCCACAGTGCCGACCACCGTCGTAGCCGCAATGGTCAAGGACAAGACCCTGCCCGATCCCAACTTCGGTATGAACCTGCGCGACTTCCCCGGTCTCAATTACCCCATCGGCGGTAATTTTTCGAATATCGCCATGGCACCTGACAGCCCCTTTGCGGTTTCCTGGTGGTACCGCAAGGCCTTCACAGTCCCGGCATCCTACAAGGGCAAGACGGTCTGGCTGAATTTCGGTGGAATCAACTATCGCGCAAACATTTGGCTGAACGGGAAACAGATTGCCAAATCAGACGACGTTGCGGGCGCCTGGCGCACCTATGAATTCAACGTTACGGACGCCAGCAAGCCGGGTGCGGAGAACGTTCTCGCGGTGCAGGTCTTTGCACCCACCGAGCACGATCTCGCCATCACCTTCGTGGATTGGAACCCGGCTCCTCCCGATAAGAACATGGGGTTGTGGCGCGAAGTCTATGTCACCGCCAGCGGTCCGGTGGCGGTGCGCTATCCCGCGGTCGTGTCGAAGCTGAATCCACCGGCCAACGATCGCGCCCAGCTCACGGTTACTGCGCAATTGAAGAACGGCACCAATCAGCCGGTGAAAGGCAAGCTTAAAGGCCAGATCCAGAACGTCAAGTTCGAGCAGGAAGTCGCCCTCGCTCCCAACGAGGTGAAAGACGTTACCTTCACGCCCGACCAATTCGCACAACTCGTTTTTTCAAATCCGCGGCTGTGGTGGCCTGCGCAAATGGGCAAGGCGTTTCAATATCCGCTCACCATGGAGTTCGAGGCGAAGGGCACAGTCAGTGACCGCGCTGCCACTCAGTTTGGCATTCGCGAGATCACCTTTGACTTGAACTCGACGGGTGGACGTGTTTTCCACATCAACGGCAAGAACATCCTGATTCGCGGCGGAGGCTGGACCACCGACATGATGCTGCGAGAAAACTCGCAGCGCCTGCAGGATGAAATGCGCTACGTCCGCGACATGGGACTGAACACCATCCGCCTGGAAGGCAAACTGGAAACGCAGGAATTCTTCGACCTCGCCGACCGCCAGGGCACTCTGGTCATGGCGGGGTGGTGCTGCTGCGATTTCTGGGAGCGTTGGGTGCGCTGGAAGCCGCAGGACTTCGAAATCGCCAAGCAATCTCTGCGCGACCAGATTTACCGGCTGCGCAGCCATCCCAGCCTGGTGATGTGGCTGAACGGCAGCGACAACCCGCCCCCGCCGGACGTCGAGCAAATGTACCTCGACGTCGAAAAGGAACTTCTCTGGCCCAATCCCATCGTCTCCTCGGCCACAGGGAAGAAGACTTCGGTCACCGGCGAGAGCGGCGTCAAGATGACGGGGCCGTATGAGTATATAGCTCCGAGCTATTGGCAGTTGGACACTCCCGAGGGTCAAGCCGGCCGCCGGCCGTGCAATCCAGGAGGCTGTGGCGGCGCCTACGGCTTCAACACCGAAACCAGCATGGGACCGGCCGTTCCGCCCGTGGAGAGCATCCGGGCCATGGTGGGCAAGGATCACCTCTGGCCGATTGACAACGTGTGGAACTACCACGCCGGCGGAGGCGAGTTCAAAACCATCGGCGTATTCAGCGAAGCGCTGGCCAACCGCTACGGCAAGTCCGACAACGTGCAGGACTTCGCCATGAAGTCCCAACTGCAGACCTACGAAGGTGTGCGCGCCATGTACGAAGCATACAGCCGCAACAAATATGAGGCCACGGGCGTGATTCAGTGGATGCTCAACAACGCCTGGCCTTCGATGATCTGGCACCTCTACGACTATTATCTGCGTCCCGGCGGCGGATACTTCGGCGCCAAGCGCGCCATGGAACCGCTGCATCCCGTCTATGGCTACGACGATCACTCCATCTGGGTGGTCAGCAGCCAGTACGACGACGCGAAAGCACTCAAACTCACCACCAAAATTTACAACCTCGACATGACCGAGAAGTTTTCCCAACAAAACACGGTTGACGCGCCCGCCGACAGCACAAACAAAATCTTCACGCTGCCCGACATTCAGGACCTCAGCCCGACCTACTTCGTCATGCTGCGCTTCGAAGATGCGGCCGGCAAACTCGTCGGCTCGAATCTTTACTGGCTCTCCACCAAGCCTGAGACTCTCGACTGGGCGAAGACCACGTGGTACATGACTCCGACCGAGTCTTACGCCGACTTCACGGCTCTGTCGCAATTGCCGAAAGTGAAGCTGAAGGTCAGCAACCGCACCGAGCACAGAGGTGAAGAAGCCATCACACACGTGACCTTGGAAAATCCCAGCAAGAACCTCGCCTTCTTTGTCCGGCTGAAAGTGAATAAAGGCCCCAAGGGCGAAGAGATTCTCCCGGTCGTTTGGGAAGACAACTATATTTCTCTGCTGCCCGGGGAGAAGCGCGATGTCACGGCGACTTACCGCGCGAGTGAACTGGGAACGGCGAAGCCGGCGGTTGAAGTTGGCGGCTGGAACGTAGAGTAGAACGTCATTGGGTAATTGTGGAATCGGGTAATTGGGTAATTGAAAACCGAAGGCGTCACCGCGCTCTTTGGGGTTTCAAATTACTCAATTACCCAATTACCAAATTGCCCAATCCCCCTCACTCCTCCGGCGGCACATCGAAATTCACCAGATTGCTCTGAAACCCTCTGGTCTTCCACGCTCCATACGCGATACCCGCGACCATCCAAATGGAACCAACGATCACCGCCAGTTTGGAAAGGTGAATCCAAATGAACAGGCAAATGAAGAAGCCCAGCACCGGCGGAATCAACTGCCCCAGAGTGCGGTCTGCGCCCCGGATGTAGTAGTGGGTGAGCGCCGCCAGATTAACGCCCATGAATGCGATGAGCGCACCGAAATTCAGCAGCTCGGCGCCATTGTCGTAGCTGATGAGAAAAGCTCCGATCAGTGCAGTCACGCCCACGAAGAGCACGTTGTTCGCGGGAACATGGGTTTTCGGGTGGATAGCGCCAAAGAACTTCTTAGGGATGGCGCCGCTGCGTCCCATGCCGTAAAGCAGCCGGGCCGCCCCGAGTTGCGAGCCCATGCCGGAGCCGACGGTAGCGATCAGCAGGGTTACGCTAATGAGCTTGGTCATGATAACCCCGCCAGCGATCCCGGCTACATGGCTGAACACGTTCTCATCTCCAAATTGCGAGAAGACGCCGAAGTCGGTGCCGAAGCGGTGGAAACTCAACAACTGCGCGCCGTAAACTTCCGCTGATGCCAGCACACCCGTAATCAGGCAAACCAGCACCGTGGCCAGAAAAATGTTGCGTTTGGGATTGTCCACTTCCTCCGACAGAGTCGAAATACCATCGAAGCCAATGTAGGTCAGGACGGCAACCGACGTGCCATGAAACACGCGGTTCACCGTGAAAGTCTGCGGGTTAAAGAACGGGCGCAGGAAAAAGGACTCGGGAAATTGCGGTATGCGAAAAATGTAGCGGATCGTGTACCAGAAGAACGCCAGGATCACGGCGCCCATGACGGCGCAAAGGACGGCGTTAATGCGCGCCGAGGTCTTCACTCCGCGCAAGTTGAGCACGGTAAACATTCCGGCAAAAAATACCGGCCAGACCAGGCCAGGATAAGGAACCTGAAAGCGCGTCCCGGTCAACAGATCCGCCATCGCCTTCGAGCACCAGATGGTGCAGATCAACGGATTGACCATGTAATCCATGGTCATGCTCCAGCCGGTGACGTAGCCGAGAGAGGTGTGCAACTCGCGGCCTACGTAGGTGTAGGCCGAGCCCGCGCTGGGATACACCCGCGCCATGCGGCCGTAACTCATGGCCGTGAAGACCATGGCGACCATGGCAATCAGAATGGAAGTGACCACGTGCCCCTGGCCTGCGTTACTAAATACTCCGTAGGCCGGCATAGGCGCGGTGGGTTGAATGACGATGATGCCGTAAAGGACAAGGTCCCAAAGGGTGAGCGTTCGGCGCAGCCGCGGCGCAGACACGGTGGAAGGGGCGGTATTGGTGGTTTCCATGGAAACCGCTATTGGATTATGCGAGGCCGAAATTGTCAATTATTAAAACGATTCCGTGAGCACTATTGTTGATTCCCGTCGTCGAACCAGTACCCCCGCTGCTCGTTGCCTGACATGTGCCGCGTGTTGTATTCGAGCAGATAGTTCAGGTGCACGTCGTCGAGCGGAAACGACTTAGGGGGGCCGTAGGGATACTCGCCCATACTGATGAACGGAAGCGGAGCGACGTAGCTTCCTTCCGCGGCGTAGAAATCCATGTCTTTTTCGTAGCCGTTGGCGACGAAAAAGTAGTCGCGCACCCAACCCCCGGGCAGCGCGGGCAGATGCGATGGATCGAAGTCCATCTGCACTTCATCGCCCGATCCGAAGACCACCAGCTTGTCGTCAGTTGCGGTCAGCAGCGGCAGCACATCACCGTAGCGGGTGTAGGTTCCCGCCGGACGGGTGTAAGGCCCCGTCGCGCTGGCTTTTTCATAGATGTACTGCACCTTCCCCGGAGGCGTGCCTTCGATCTTCAGAGGATATCCATGGAATTCGAGATCGGCGTGAACCAGAGGAATTGGCGTCAGACGCGGACTTTGGGCTTGGCCACCCGCGTTCTGCGGCATGCGGTCAATCAGAATGCTGTCCCAATAAATCTGCAGGTTGGTCGTGATGCGAACTTTGCGCGTGCCTTTCGGCAGCTTCCCGGTCAGATCAGCAGTCATCGTCCGCGGACCGCCAGCCGGAAATCCCATATCGTCCATCACGCGCTTCCACTCATTTCCAACCAGCGCTTCCACGTAGGGCGCGATGGCTTCAATTCCGGCTTGCGACGCGGCATACATGCTGTTCGCCGAGAAATATTCGATCTCGCCGTGCGCCAGCAGCCACAGCGGACGGCCGCCGTACGGCTCGCCTAAGTCAAGCGTCAGGCTGTGCGGCTGGGCAAATCCGAGAAACTGCGTCAACTTGAAATCGCCAAAGTAACGATTCGCCAGGAGGTCGGGCAGAACGTCGTGACCGTGCTCGTCCCAGGCGCCCGCGGGCGGGCGAGCGTCGCGGCTCACCACAACTTTGAACTCGGGATATGGCGGGTTCGACGCGAAATACTCGTTGGGATATACATCGATCGCCGCCGGATGATCCACCGCCAGCAACCGCACCTGATCGAGATAGACGACTTCTTCCAGCGGCTCCATGAACCGGAAACTGAGGATCGTCGTTGGTCGTTGGTCGTCGGTCGTTGGCGAAATCGTCCGCGGGTGCCCCACCCTTGTCGCGTTTTCTGCGACAGGGTGGGGATTTTGATCTTCCTTTTCCCGAATCATGCTGCGGTCAATCTTGATGTACTCCACCGGCCGCGGAATGTCGCGCTGGCCGGGGCCAACCCAGTGGCCGACGACGCCAGCGCCCAACGTGTCAGCAACAAATTCGTAACGGTGGCCATTCCACACGAAGAGCGTGGGACACGAACTGCCGCGGCGATCCACCTCGAGAAAGTTCTGCTGCTTATCGCCGGCGACCTGGATTTCGTCCTGCAACACGCCGGTGGGCCACATCATGCGGACGATGTCGGCTTCCTTGGCATCGCCGAGGCCGACGGTGAGATACGGCGAGTTCTGGCCCAGGTAGCCGTTCGATCCGTAGATTTCGAATTTCTGTCGGTTGCCGCCGGAGAAGACTTCGACTTTGGTGCCGATGGCGGACTTGTTGTCGTTCAGACCCTTGAGCGCGAGCCGCAGCCAGTGATTCTGATTGCCGCCCTCGTTGCGCAGGAGCACGGCTGGCCCGTGATTCTGCGTGATTAAGAGGTCGGTGGCGCCGTCGTTGTCGTAGTCGCCGGTGATGATGGCGCGCGGTTCTTTGAGCTGAATCTTGTCGAGGCCGACATCAGCGGTAACATCTTTGAATCCGTCAGGGCCAAGGTTGCGAAAAAGCTTGATTTCGCCTTTGCCGTCTTTCGTCTCGCCGACGGCTACGAGATCAACCCAGCCGTCGTTGTCGTAGTCGAAGGCGGCAACGCCGTAGGCAACCTCAAGATCAGTCTTTGCGAGCGGCATTAAACGAAAACTCTTCCCGTGATCGTTGTGCCAAAGCGAAACGGCCGCCACACCCTGACCGAAATGCGTGGTCGCCAAATCCATCCATCCATCATGGTCGAAATCCGCGACCGCGACACCAGTGTTGTCCTGGATTAAGCTCCTGTCCCAAGGTTGGCGGACGATGAATTTTCCTTCGCGCTGGTTTTCCAATATGAGTGGATCGAGTCCGGGTACGAAAATGTCCACCGCACGATCATTGTTGTAATCGGTACCCAATGCAGTCCAATGACGTCCCTGTCCGGTAACCCCTTTTTCTTCGCTGACGTCTGTGAATGTACCGTCTCCATTGTTACGCCACAGCTCATCATTTACGGGAGAGCCTTTGTATTGTCCTTTTGCGGAGCTGCCTAGAAAGAGATCTATATCTCCGTCGTGGTCATAATCAATCCACGCAGCGGTGCGTACCGATCCATTCGGCTTCACCGGCAAATGCTCGCTTGCGTCTTTGAACGTCCCGTTCTTTTCATTGTGTAGCAGGACGACTCGTCCCATGAAACTCAGAGCCAAGTCAGTGTAGCCGTCGTTGTCGTAATCGCCAGCCGCGCAAGCAATCGCATGTAATTTGGGATCTAATCCGGCCTTGGCAGTTACCTCTTCGAATTTCCCATGCCCGAGGTTGTGGTAGAGGGACAGCCCGCCTTGAGCGCCATAGTCCGTAAGGAGCAGATCGACTAGTCCGTCGTTGTCATAATCGAGGAAACACGCCCCCGGTCCGTGGAAAAATTGCGGCTCGCCGGTTGGAGTGGTCACCGTCAGCCCCGCTTCCTTCGTCACATCCACAAACTGCACCTTGATCTGCGGCGGAGGCTTCAACACCCAGGCCGGCGATTCCACCGCGCGCGAATACTGTCCTTGCTCACCATAGGCCAGGCTCATGGGCGCGCCGATTTTGTTCTGCGTGATGTATTGAAATCGCTTCAGGTGATCGCGAGCATGGTCCACATCGGCCGACTGTTGATAGGCCCTCGACAATCCGAATTCGGCCGAGGCATGCAGCGGATTGATTTTCAGGGCATGCTCGAAAGCCGCAATCGCCTGTGGAAACTGCTTGGCCTGCACGTAGGCCGTGCCCAGGAAATACCAGGTATCGGCGTCATTGGGGTCGATCTCGGTCACATGCGTGAATGCCTCAATCGCCACCTGCGTATCCCCCGTATTCTTTGCCAACAGGCCCAGGCTATACCACGCGTTCGGATTCTTCGGATCCTGCTGGATCACGTCCTCGAGCAGTGCCTTGGCCTCGTCGATCTTCTGCAGGTTCATGTAGGCGATCGCCTGGTTCAGCCGCGCGATAACCAGCTTGGGATCGGCCTCGGCGGCCTGCTGAAATTCCTTCAGTCCCTTCTCGAAGAGTTGCTGGTTCATGTAGGCGCAACCCAGGTTATTCAGGCGTGCAGCGTCCGTCGGATTCGGCGCCTTAGGTTGAACTTGGGAACCGGTCGAGAACAGGCCAAACGCGGCCAAGAATACCGCGATAAGAGCAGATACGATTTTCGGGTTCATCTGATCAAGATTTAACCACAGAGAAGCCCTGCGGATCACGGATTAGATGAAGCTAAATATCAGACGTGAGTCCCTCGAAGAAAAAGGTTGTCATTTCGAGCGCAGCGAGAAACCCGCTTTTTTGAACCCGCATCCAGACAGCAGGTTCCTCGTCGCTTCGCTCCTAGGAATGACAAGTCTTAAAGGAAAGAGTCTATTTCCCCGGCGACGCTGCTGACTTGGCGTACGCCCGGCTGGCGATCACGCCTTTACCCTCCTGCACCGTGATGGTCTGTCCGGCATTGACGTTCGTGAGTTTGTCCGCCTGCCCATTAGGCCACTCGACCTCGACGGTGTCGGCCTTGGTTTGCGAGCTCAGGCCGAAGGTCAGCACCAGTTCGCTTTGCGCCAGATAGCTCGAGCCGGAGCGCAGCATCTTCCACTGCTGGTCACTGCCGGCGCTCACGCGAACGACTGCTCCGATGCCGTCTCGATTCGACTTTGTGCCCACCAACTTGATCCGCAGGCTGTGATTCGTGCCACCTTCGTTATGGAACAAATACGCCCGGCCTCCATTCGTAGTGAGCAGAATATCGAGGAAGCCATCGTTATCGATGTCGGCGTAAGCCGCGGCCCGCGCCACTCTTGGGGCGGCGAAGGCCTTCCCCATCTGTGCCGTCACCTCGGCGAATTTACCTCCGCCAAGATTGCGGAACAGATGCGCCGGTTCAGCGTAGCTCACGCGTTTCTGCACGTGCTCGATTCCATCCTCGATGTGGCCGTCAGCGACGAATACATCTTGCCAGCCGTCGTTGTCATAATCGAAAAAGAAACAGCCGAAGCCGAAGGTGACCAGCGTGGCCCGGCCAACTTCGGACTGCGGAGCTTCGTCGACGAACAGCCCGTTGCCCTCGTTGTGATAGAGCGACACCATCTGGTTGGCGAAGTTCGTGATGAGCACGCTGGCATGGCCGCTGCGGTCGTAGTCGGCCGCGTCCACTCCCATGCCGGCGCGCGCAATGCCATCCTCACTGAAGCCGATGCCGGCGGAAACGCCGCGTTCTTCAAACGTCCCGTCCCGCTTGTTCAAATAGAGCTTGTTGGGCTCGGTATCGTTGGCAATCAGAATGTCGGGCCAGCCGTCGCCGTTGTAGTCGAGAATGGCGATGCCCAGACTCTTCGAAGTCGGATCGCGCAACCCCGCTTTTTGCGTGGCATCTTCAAACTTGCCGCCGCCCAGGTTGTGCCATAGGCGCACTGACGCGCCTTTGTAGGACTCTGGCGTGCAGTACGATTTGTGCGCACCGTCGATCGTGCAATAGAGATCAGTCTGCTCGCTCCACTGCACATAGTTCGCGACCACCAGATCGAGCTTGCCGTCGCGGTCGTAGTCCACCCAGGCCGCGCTGGTTGAAAATTCGTTAGGCCCCCACATCCCGGCAGATTTCGTTACGTCCGTAAAAGTGCCGTTGCCGTTATTGTGAAAGAGATGGCTCTGTCCCAGCGCGGTTACGAAGATGTCGTCAAATCCGTCGTTATCGTAATCGCCAACGGCTACGCCGAGTCCGTACATCGGCACGGCCAGGCCCGCCTGACGCGTCACGTCGGTAAAGGTGCCGTCGTGATTGTTGTGGTAGAGCTTCAGCGTCGTGGCACCGCCGTGAGGGTGCCCGGGAAAATCTTCGCCGTTGATCAGAAGGATGTCGGGATACCCGTCGTTGTCGTAATCAATGAAGGCGCAGCCTGGGCCCATGGTTTCCGGCAGCCACTTTTTCCCGAAAGCGCCATTGTTGTGGATGAAATGGATTCCGGCCTGCGCAGTGATGTCTCGGAAATGGATCTGCTGGGCGGTACAGGGCAGAATCCACCACAGAGACACGGAGACACAGAGAAAACCAAAGAAGGGAAGGTTGCTTTCTCTGTGTCTCTGTGCCTCCGTGGTGAGTTTGGTGTTTCGAAGCGGCATTATCTCGAGGCTCCAACGGAAGTGGGTGCCGGGCTTTGCCCGGCCGGGCGGACGGGGGCGTCCGCCCCTACACGGTTCATGCCCAGGGTGGGCAGCGGCACCGAAACATGCTCATGCACTGCTTGCCGCTCGTTATTGTCTTCCGGATGAAGCCGGCGGTAAGGACCGGTGATTGCCTGCGACGACTCATCTGCCTTGAACCGCAGGTACCGCGCCTGATGCTCCTTAGCCAACTTCTCGTTACCCAGGCCGTTGTAGCAGAGCATCAGGTTGTAGTGTGCCTGCAAGTCTTCCGGATCAATCGCCAGCACCGATTGCAGAATTTCCATCGCGTCTTCATATTTGCGTTGGAGAAACAGCACGCGTCCCAGATCGTTGAGCGCGACCCGGTCGCGCGGGTACTGCGCCAGCACAATTCGCAATCGGTCGGCGGCGCCGTCATAATTGCCGTCCGCGCGCAGGACTTTCGCGTAGAAGAAATTCGCTCGGGCAAGGTTGGGTGCAAGAGCCAAAGCCTTCTCCAGCACCAGTCGCGCCCGCGTCATGTCGCCTTCCTGCACCGCACAGCGGCCAAGGTTCACCCAGCCGTCAGGATTGTTCGGGTCCGCCTCCGTCACTTTGTAAAATGCCGCCGCCGCGCCTTTCAAATCTCCTTGCAGGAACAGGCCGATTCCATAATCGTTCCAGCGTTGCCATTCCTCCTTGCGGACAATTGTCTTCGGCAAAGCTGCAGGCGTGTTGCGAGCAACTATCGGCAGCGTGACTTCATCTTCGGCGATGGCGACGATGGGCAAGTCTGGAATCCTCTCTTCCTTTGCCGAAACTCCTTTCAGCGGCGCCGTAAACACAAACGGGCGATCGTCATAATCGGGGGTAACTTCGCGGCCTGTCTTCAGATCTGGCTCGCCCGCGAACGAGAACTGCGTTCCCCACCACGAAAACTTCCGGTAGCACAGCCGCGCATGCAGCGTGATCTGGTTGCCCGCGTTCTCGGGAATGAACATGCGGTAATGCACGGTGTCGGCTGCTCCCGGCGGAATCAGCCGCACGTACACCACGGCCCGCGTCGCCCAGGCATTGCGCTTGTTAATGGGGTTCCCGTGCCCGTCAATCTGGAGCGAGCGGTAGAAGTGGGCTCCCTTTTCGACTGGACCGTGACCGTTGTCCTCAACCATGCCGCTCCAGAAGATCGTCTGCCCCTTGTCGTCGGTACCTTTCAGTTCGAGCCAGGTGTCGTATGCATCGACCGTCCCGCCGGGGAAAAAGTGCCCTACTTTCTTCGTGCGCACGACCACATCCACGCGCACCGTGTCGCCACGACGCAACGCAGGCTGCACGCGATTCAACGGAGCGGTAATGGGAGCAACTGGTTCACTCGACTCGGCAACCTTGGTCTCGGCTTCTTCTCCCACAGCGAACGTGGTCGAGAGCTCTGACTGAGTCGCCGCTCCGGCCCTTAAGGGCGCCTGTGCCGGAGACAAGGCGAAAATATCGACTGTCAACTGCCCGTTCTTCAGAAAATCTTCCGTCAGCTTGAGCTGGGTTGCATCTTCATTGGCGGTCGGCAGGGCTGTATTGGCCGCAGGAAAGCGGTGCGAGTGAACAAATCCGTTGATGTTGCCCATGTCTTTCGACGCTTCCATCGGCATGTGGCAATCGGCGCACTGCTGTGGCTTCGGCGGATAGTAGAACGAGCGCGCCCCCTGACCCGAAACTCCGCTGGCCTGCCAGTTGTCGTACTCGTTGAAGCCGCGAAACCAGCGATAGGCGTTGACGGGCACGTCGAGGTGCACTTTGTGGCACGAAGAGCAGAATTCCGCCGTCTGCTCGCGCATGAAAGGCTTGAGGAACACCCGCCGGTGCGGCTCCGGATTCAGCTTGATCAGAAAATCATGCAGCGCGCGGGCGACCGGGTTTTGCGTCGCCGCCAGTACGTGCAACTTGGGATATTCCAGATAAAAATCGCCCTGGCCCATTGTGCTCTTCACCTTGGCGATCGAGTGGCACATCATGCAACCCAGTCCCGCTTGTGCTTCAGGCCGGTGCACGATCTGCTTGATCGGCGTGTCCATCATCCCGGCGTAGAGGACGGCTGGATCATGGCAACCGCCGCACCACTTTGACGGCCGAGTGCCGATCGTGTCCTGCATGTATTCGATCGACTTGCGGTACCACTGATTGTTGAACGAGGAAAAATGGTGCGCCGAGCTGAACCACTGCTTGTAGATATCTTCGTGGCAGCGCTTGCAGGAGTCGGACTCCATGAAGAACTTGCTCGGAATTTTCTGTCCGCCGTAGACCTGGGCCGAACTGGGGAAGAATGGGCCGGAGGGGCCATCACCTTCGCCATTCATGCTGTCCGGCGGCATGGTCGGATTTTGGATGCGACTGCGCGCCTGCCAACTCTCGCGAATGTAGTGTGCACCATAGCCAATGCCGGCAAGGAGCACGAAACAGATCGCGATACGCAGGAGCGCCGAACCGGCACTCGACGGTGATTGTTCGTCCGATGATCCTCGTGCCGAGAACCTGCGATCGCCCAGCCAGCCGGCGCTCAGGAGGGCCACACCCGCGAGTGAAATAACGATGTGGAGATAAAGCTTGTTCCATTGTGCGCGCGGAGTTCCCGTCTTGATGAGAATCAAACCCAGGGCCGCTCCGGCGGCGACGAAAAACCAGCCTCCTCGTGACGCGACACTTCCGCTGCGCAGCAAGCGGGATAACGAGGGAATTAGCAGGATCGCGGCGAGAGCTCCTCCAAGAGCGTGCAGAAGGACCACACCCGCATAGAAGATATTCGGTTGCGGAAAAGTGTAGAGATAGGCCGCAGACAGAGTCAGGAACCACACCAGCCACAACAGGGCGCGGACGGCCACTCCACCAGATGTTGGCGCTTCCCCCATGACCACGACGACCACGACGCAGAACCGAACTTGTGAGATCGCCCACAGAGCGAAATCACGCGCAGATAACCTTATACAGCGAGACCTGCGGCGCGAAATAATAGAAATACACTATTCATTTCATTCCAGAGTGCCAGCCGATCATCGGATCGGCGGCATTCTCCAAGGGCCACCAAAATGGATTCAAACAGGCTATTGGCACCCCGGGTTGAAGTCTGACCGTCGAGGTCCGGCGCCTGACGTCTGAGGTTCGAGGTCAGTCATTGCCCGGTCCAGCGTCAGCTTCTCCTCTGCGCTCAAACGCCGGTATGCCCCCTTCGCCAACTCTCCCAGCGGTAACGGTCCGATTGCCACGCGCACCAGTCGCAACACTTCCACTCCAAGCGCAGCCAGCATGCGCCGAATCTGCCGGTTCTTGCCTTCGTCGAGCGTGATCTCGAGCCAGCAGTTCTTTTCTCCTGCACGCAGCAGGCGGCCTCGACCAGCGCGCAGAAAGTCGCCGTCTTCTGTTCTCACGCCACTCACCATCGCCGCGGCCAGCTTCTCCCCAGCGGTCGTCCCGATCTGCACGTGGTAAGTTTTTTCCAGATGCGTTGCCGGTGCAGCGATTCGCGCGCCCCACTCCGAATCGTTGGTAAGCAGCAGCAGGCCCTCGCTGGCCTTATCCAGTCGCCCGACGGGAGCGACCCAGGGCAAGTTCTCGTCTGCCTTCTCCAACAAGCTATAGACAGTCCCGCGGCCCTTTCCGTCGGACGCCGTCGTTACCAGCCCGCGCGGTTTGTTCATTAGGAGATAGATCTTCTCCTGTGCCGCAACCGCGCCGCCATCCACCGTAATGCAGTCGAGCCCCAAGCGAACCGGCGTCTCCGGATTGCGCCGGACGCTCCCGTTGAGTCGCACGCGGCCGGCGCGAATCAACTCCGCAGCCTGTGAGCGTGAGCAATATCCCAGCTTCGACAGAGCGCGCGCCAGGCCGGTTCTGCGGGCTGCATCTTTCCGTGGCACAAGTTCATGCTAATCCAAGCGCAGCCGCACTCCTATCATGCACAATCCTGCCGCGGCTTGGTACCATGTTGAGCGCGGTGTCTCATCCACCTGCGAATCAGTATGAAGGAGCTCTGATGGCCCACCAGCATCCTCCCCGCTTTCTGAAAATAGTTGACGACGCCAAAACCCGTGTGCGCGAGACCAATGTGGACGAGGTGAAAGCCCGCATGGATCGTGGCGACAAGTTTCTCCTCGTGGATGTACGCGAAGAAAGCGAATTCGCTAAAGACCACCTGCCCGGCGCGATTCATCTGGGCAAAGGCGTCATCGAGCGCGACATTGAGGCGCGCGTGCCCCAATTCAACACGGAAATGATTCTTTATTGCGGCGGTGGTTACCGCTCCGCATTGGCCGCCGACAATCTGCAGAAAATGGGCTACACCAACGTGATTTCGATGGACGGCGGCATCCGCGGCTGGCGGGAAAGGGGCTATCCGCTGCCAGGGGTTGAGAGCAGTTCGCAAGAAACTGCGCCTCCCGTCTGAATCACAGTCAACCGCCTCGCCTCTGTGGTAAGCTCCATGTTTTCCTACCATGAATGCTCGCATCTTCTTCTGGTCGCTCACCTCTGCACTCGCCGGATTTCTCTTCGGTTTTGACACAGTCGTTATTTCCGGCGCCGAGAAAACCATACAGACGCTTTGGGCGCTGAGTCCCGGCCTGCACGGCATCGCCATGGCTTCAGCCCTCTACGGAACGATTGTCGGTTCGCTGATGGGCGGTTGGCCCGCTGACCGTTTCGGACGCAGAGCCACCCTGCTCTGGATCGGCGTTCTCTACCTTGTCGGTGCGGTGGGGTCAGGTTTGGCGCCCAACGTGGCCGTTTTCATCGCCGCGCGCGTAATTGGCGGCTTGGGCATCGGCATCTCGACAGTGGTCGCTCCGATGTACATCTCCGAGATTGCACCGCCCAAGCATCGTGGACGCCTTGCCGGCATGTTCCAGTTCAACATCGTTTTTGGCATCCTGATCGCCTTCGTCTCGAATGCGCTGCTGGCTGGCATCGGCGAAAGTGCCTGGCGCTGGATGCTGGGTGTAGCCGCGTTTCCGTCCTTGCTCTACACGGTGTTGTGCTTCGGCCTTCCCGAAAGCCCACGCTGGCTACTCAGCCGGAAGGGCGATCGCGAGGCGGCTTTGCAGGTTTTGCAACGGATCGAGCCTGAGGTTTCGAACACCGAAATCGCCGCCCAGGCCGACGAAATTATCGCTGCGTCCTCAGAGCAGGTGTCGTCGGGGCACTTCTGGACTCGCCGGCTTCGCAAGCCGATCCTGCTCGCCATCCTGATTGCTTTCTTCAACCAACTCTCCGGCATCAACGCCATTCTGTACTTCGCTCCCCGAATCTTCGAGCTCACAGGTTTGGCGGCCAAGGCGGCCCTGTTGCAATCCGTCGGGATTGGCGTCACCAATCTCGTATTCACTTTCGTCGGGTTGTGGCTGATTGACCGGCTTGGACGCCGTACCCTCCTTTACATCGGCTCCTTTGGCTATATCGCTTCGCTCGGCCTTGTTGCCTGGGCTTTCTTTTCCGGACATTTCTCCATCGTGCCGGTTTGCATCTTTGCCTTCATCGCGGCCCATGCGATTGGCCAGGGAGCAGTCATCTGGGTTTTTATCGCTGAGATATTTCCCAACCGCCATCGGGCGGAGGGCCAGACCCTCGGTAGCTCCACCCACTGGGTTTTCGCCGCTCTGCTCACCACTTTCTTCCCGAAAATGGTTACCGTCTTTCCGCCCGGTTATATTTTCTCGTTCTTTGCCGGAATGATGGTTCTTCAGCTCATCTGGGTGAAGACGCTGGTTCCGGAGACCAAGGGTGTGCCGCTGGAGCAGATTCAGAAGCAGTTGGGAATTGAATAGAGATTACGGGTTCAGCGCGCCGAGCACATCGCTCATGACGCGAAGATGCTCCTGGTTGCCGCATAAACCCGCCGGTACGCGGCGTAGTTCCCATTCATGATGCCCACCACATCGGGCTGCGGCTCGACCGTCTTGGCCACGCGCACCACGACAGCGCACGCTTCGTCCACCGACTTCCACATGCCGGCGCCGACTCCCGCCAGGATCGCAGCTCCGTATGCTGCACCCTCCTCGGCCGCGACGATCTCAACTTCATGTCCGTAGACATCGGCCTGAATCTGCCGCCACAAGGCAGACCGCGCACCGCCGCCGCCTAAGCGGATGCGCTTGACCGCAACCTTCATTTCATCGAACAAGGTGAGTGTGTCGCGCAGGCTGAAAGCCACGCCCTCAAGAATGGCTCGAATCACGTGCGCGCGGGTATGGGTCGCTGTTAAACCGACCAGCGCACCGCGCGCGCTGGGATCAAGGTGTGGCGTACGCTCGCCCATCAGATAGGGAGTCCACAACAGCCCCTGGCATCCAGCCGGAACTTTCGCGGCTTCGTCGGTCAGGCGCTCGTAGGGATCGCGCCCGCCATCTCTGCCCGCCCCAAACTGATCGCGGAACCAGCGCAGGGATAACCCTGCCGCCTGTGTTACCCCCATTACGTGCCAGCGCCCCGGAATCGCATGGCAGAAAGTATGCAGCCGCCCTCCCGGCTCGAGCGCAGGGCGATCGGTAGCGGCAAACACCACGCCTGACGTCCCGATCGTGGCGCTCACCGTGCCAGGAGCCACAATGCCCATTCCAACCGCACCCGCGGCCTGATCGCCGGCGCCGGCGACAACCGGTGTACCCGGCCGTAAGCCTAGCGCCCTGGCGCCGTCGGCGTTGATTTTGCCGCACACATCCGGTGACTCAAATAACGCCGGCAGTGAACGTTCGTCAATCGCCGCGGCATCGAGCATAAACCGGGACCAGCGCCGACGTGCCACGTCCAGCAACAAAGTGCCCGAGGCGTCGGCCATATCAATGGCGCGTTCGCCAGTCATGCGCCAGCGAACGTAATCCTTGGGCAGCATGATCCAGCGCACACGCTTCCAGTTCTCCGGCTCGTGCTCGCGCACCCACATGAGCTTGGTGAGCGTGAAGTTGGCCAGCGCCGGATTGCACGTGGCCTGGATCAGCTGTGCCGCTCCGATTTTTTCTGTCAGCTCCTGGCACTGCGGATTGGTCCGCACGTCGCACCAGATCAGCGCCGGCCGTACCACTTTTCCCTGCTCATCGAGCATGACCGCGCCATGCATCTGACCGGAGAAGCCTACACCGGCAATGTCCTCCGGCTGCACGCGCGCACGTTCAAGGGCCTTCGGCACGGCGACGCAGCAAGCCCGCCACCAGTCTTCCGGTTGCTGCTCCGCCCATCCGATTTGCGGTGAGGCAAAGGGCGCGTGTTCCTCGGTCGCAGAGCCGACGACGCGGCCCTGCTCATCGAGCACCAGGGCGCGCGTCCCACCGGTTCCGACGTCAATGCCCAGAGTGAGAATGGCAACCTCCTTCAATCCGATAGACCATACAATGCGAGACGTTGGGTCCGCCGAGCCCTCCATAGTAACGGCATCGGGCACAGCGAAGGAATGGGCGAATCCAGGCTAGTTCCTCGTTCGTCAGCTGTATAAACCGGGGAAACGGCGCTAACAACAGACTCGAGCTGAGACACCGGGGCGAGCAAAGCGCGAAGGTTCGACCAGACCGGCTGGTTTATAATAAACAATTCGGCTTTCTCTCTCGGAGTGACAAGAAGATGATTCGATTCCTGCAAACCCCTGGGCCGCTCACGAAATACCTTCTCGGCGGCATTCTCCTTTTGATCTGCGTTTCCATGGTGTGGTACCTCGTGCCCAGCAGTGGAAGCTCCGGCATAAGCTACAACTTTGGCGGGTTCGGCAAAGGAGTTGTCGCTCAGGTGGATGGCAACGACATCAGTAGTGATGATGTCCGCCAGACCGCCAAGCTGATGCTGCAACAGCAGATGCCGCAGGGCGGCCCCAACGTTGGGATGCTGCTGCCGTTTTTCGCACAGCGCGCAGCCGAGCAACTCATCACGCGCCAGGCCCTGGTCGCCGAAGCCACGCACATGGGGCTGCACGTTACGCCCGAGGAAGTGAAAGACGAATTGCAGCACGGTCGCTATGCGGCGACTTTTTTCCCTGGCGGCAACTTTATCGGGGAGCAGGAATATGAGGACATGCTGCAGAGAGCGAATCTGACTCCAACCAAGTTCGAAGCCGACGTGGGCAATGAGATTCTGATCAGCAAGCTGCAGGCGCTCATTTCCGGCGGCGCCAGCGCGAGCGCAGCCGAGATTCATGAACAGTTCATCAAGCAGAATTCGAAGGTCAAGTTTGACTACGCGGTGTTGAAGCAGGATGACATCAAGAAGGGCCTGCATCCCACCGAGCCAGAGCTCAAGGCGTTCTACGACAGCCACAAGGGCACTTATGCTAACTCCGTCCCCGAGAAGCGCAAGGTTAAGTATGCGCTGCTTGACACGAGCAAGATAGAGGGCGGCGTGCAGGTGACGCGGGACGATTTCCGCGCGTACTACGATCAGCATCGCGACGAATACCGCGTGCCGGAACAGGTTAAGGTCAGCCACATCTGGATCAAGATGCCCTTGCCCGGGGCTGATGGCAAGCTGGACGACAACAAAGTAGCCGAGGCCCAGCATCGCGCCGACGATCTGTTGAAGCAACTCAAGAACGGCGCCAAGTTTGAAGACCTGGCAGCCAAATACTCCGAAGACAAGGAGAGCGCGAAGCAGGGCGGGTCCCTGGGCTGGATCAGCAGGTCTCAGATACCAGAGTTGGACAAGACCGTGCTTTCGCTTTCCAAGGGGCAGATCAGCGGGGTCGTGAAGAGCAGCGACGGATTTCATATCATTCGTCTCGACGACAAACAGGATGCGCATGTCAAGTCGCTGGACGAGGTCAAAGACCAGATCGAGCCGATCCTGAAGCGTCAGAAAGGGCAGCAAGTCGCCGAGAAAAAGGCCGAAGATCTTTTGAAGCAGGCTCGCGCGCAGGGACTGGATGCGGCCGCGGCCGCGCAGGGCATTCCTGTGATCACGACAGAATTTTTTGCCCGCCGGGATACGCTGCCGGGACTGGGGCCGGCAAACCAATTTATGGATGCGGTGTTCACTGCGGCGGAAAAGTCGCCGCCGGATGTGGCGCCGGCTTCCCAGGGAATTGCCGCGTTTCAGTTGCTCGGCATCAAGCCGGCGGCCACGCCGACCTTTGACGAGATTCGCAGCCGGGTGGAGGATGAATTTAAGAACGAGCGGTCCAACCGTCTGCTCATTCAGAAGACTCAGGAACTTTCCGACCGGGCCAAGGCCGACCACGATCTGAAGCGCGCGGCCAAAGAACTGGGCGCGACGATGAAGACCAGTGACTTTGTTTTGCCCGATGGCCAGGTTCCGGACGTGGGCTCTATGACCGGCCAGGCCTCCGCGGCCTTCAACATGAAGCCGGGAGAAATCAGCGGCCCGATCATGAGCGGCGGGGATGGCGTCGTTCTGGCCCTGCTCGAACACCAGGAGCCTTCGGAGGCGGATTTCGCCGCCAAGCGCGATCAAATTCGCGATTCGCTGCTGCAGTCCAAGCAGCAGGAGCTTTTCGGCCTTTTCGTGACCAGCCTGCGGGACGGGATGGAGAAGTCAGGCAAGATCAAGATCAACCAGGAAGAATATAAGGCTCTGACCCGCACCGGAAGCGAGCAGGGAATGTAGCGGCCGAGACATGTCTTTTCCGCGCGTCGCAGGCATCCTGTTGCATCCCACGTCGCTCGCTTCGCGCGGCGGCATCGGCGATTTTGGCCCGGCCGCCTACCGCTTTGTGGACTTTCTCGCCTCCGCCCGCCAGGGCCTGTGGCAGGTTCTGCCGCTGGGCCCAATCGGCTACGGCAACTCGCCCTATTCCTCAACCTCGGCGTTTGCCGGAAATCCTCTGCTGATCAGCCTGGAACGGCTGGCCGAGCACGGCTGGATTGACCTGGGGAAGCTCGGCTCGGCGAAGTTAGCTGGCCTGGAGCCCGGCTGCGGTCCCGTGGAATACGATCACGTTTTCGCGCGGAAAATGCCGCTGCTGTTCGAAGCGGCCCGGAACTTCCTGCGCACCGCCTCCAGTGAAGTTCGGAGGCGCATGGAGGAATTCCGGCAGAAAAATGCCTGGTGGCTGGATGATTTTGTACTCTTCGATGCACTCCGTGCGCGGCACAAGCTGGCACACTGGAACCAGTGGCCGCATGATCTCGCCTATCGTGAACCGTCGGCCTTAGCGGCAGCCCGAAAGGAATTGGCAGCCGACATCCAGGTTCGAAGCGCGCTGCAGTTTGCTTTCTACGAACAGTGGCGGGCGCTGCGTCGTTATTGCGCGGAGCGCGCCATCCGCATCGTGGGCGATGTCGCCATCTTTATGAATCATGACAGCGCCGATGTATGGGTGCATCGCGAACTTTTCCGGTTGGATGAAAAACTCGGTCCTGAAGTGGTGGCGGGAGTGCCTCCGGATTCTTTCAGCGAAACCGGACAGCGTTGGGGTAATCCGCTGTACCGCTGGGATGTGATGAAGGCAAGTGGCTACGAATGGTGGATCCAGCGGCTGCGCTGGGCCACGCAGAACTTCGACTACATCCGGCTCGATCACTTCCGGGGATTCGACCAGTTCTGGGAGATTCCTGCAAGCGAAACAACGGCCATCAATGGGCGCTGGGTGGATGGCCCCCGGGACGATTTTTTTCTGAAGCTCCGCGAGGCGCTGGGTGGCTTGCCCTTTTTTGCCGAGGATCTGGGTTATATCACGCCGGCAGTGCATGCCCTGCGCGACAGGCTGCAGATTCCGGGCATGGCGGTATTGCAATTCGCGTTCGGAGATGAGGGGGCGCACATCTATCTGCCGCATCGGGCAGCGGAAAAGGTCATGTACACCGGCACCCACGACAACGACACGGTGGTGGGCTGGTGGCGTTCCGGGGCGGCCGAGCACGAGCGTCGCAACGCCGAGGCTTACCTGGGGCCGAGCCACGATGGCATTCATTGGGGATTCATCCGTGGCGCGCAGTGCTCGCCCGCGGCGTTGAGCATTGTTCCGCTGCAGGACGTGCTCGGTCTGGGCAGTGAAGCCCGCATGAACACGCCGAGCCTGCATCTGGGCAACTGGCGCTGGCGCTTTGATCCTGGCCGGCTCAGCAGTGAACTGACCGCGAAACTGGCCCTTCTGGCTGAGGTCAGCGATCGGCTACCGAAGCCATTCGCCGGGCCCGCGGATGACAGTTTTGCCGCCTGAAGCAGGGCAGCCGTGTAGGGCACGGCTTCAGCCGTGCCGCCCAGATCCCATAACAGTGCGGGCTTTAGCCCCTGAGGGGCTTGGCTCCAGGCCGGAAACATACTTTTGAAACATCCTCTCTGCGAATCTGGTATAGGGATTAGAGGAGTGTTGGTGTGAGCGAAGCGATTGTCGAAGCCGTCGGGATCGAAAAGTCCTATCCGCAGCCGGATGGCACGCGGATTCAGGTCGTGGGCACGACCAATTTCGTGATCGAGCCGGGAAGGATCATTGCCTTGCTGGGGCCGTCGGGCTGCGGCAAATCCACCCTGCTGCGCATGCTGAGCGGGCTCGCCCAGCCGACTGCAGGAACGATCCTCTGGCACGGCAAGGCGCTCAACGGCCAGATGCCGAACGTGGCCATCGTTTTCCAGAGCTTCGCGCTCTTTCCCTGGCTCACGGTGCTCGAGAACGTGGAGGCTCCGCTTGAGGCGCGCGGCGTGCCGGCTGTGGAACGTCACAAGCGCGCTCTGCGAACTCTCGACACGGTCGGTCTTGACGGATTCGAAACAGCTTATCCCAAGGAACTTTCCGGCGGCATGAAGCAGCGGGTGGGATTCGCCCGCGCCCTCGTCGTGGAGCCGGAAGTCTTGTTCATGGACGAGCCCTTCTCCGCGCTCGATGTTCTCACCGCCGAAAACCTCCGCGGTGAACTGCTCGAACTCTGGCTCAACAAGAAGATGCCGACCAGCGCGATCTTCATCGTTACGCACAACATTGAAGAGGCAGTCATGATGGCCGACCGCGTGATGGTGCTGGGAAGAAACCCGGCGCGCGTGCGGTCGGATTTCAACATACGGCTGAAGCATCCGAGGGATCGGAAGTCCGCGCGTTTTGTGGAACTGGTGGACTACATCTACAAAGTGATGAACGAACCTGAGGTTGAGCATGCGCTGCCCGACGCCGAAACCACCGCGGAGATTATTCTTCCGCCAGGCGGCCTGACCAGAGAAGCGGTAAAGAAGCAGGAGGCGCCCGTTCGCACGGCCAAGTACCAGATGCTGCCGCACGCGCGCGTGGGCGGGATCGCGGGCCTGCTGGAATTTCTGCAGGATCGCGGTGGACACGAGGATTTGTTTCGGCTGGCTGAGCAATTAGTGATGGACGTGGAAGATCTGCTGCCGATTCTCGAGGCCTGCGTGCTGCTCGGTTTTGCCTGGCTGAAAGAGGGTGACGTGCAGATTTCACCGCAGGGGGCAGCCTTTGCCGAGGCCGACATTCAGCAGCGCAAAGTCCTGTTCCGGCAGGCAGCTCTGGATCATGTAACCATTTTGAAGCAAATTGACAGCATCCTGAAACGGAAATCGGATCACTCGATCGCGGACGATTTTTTTCATGACATTCTTGACGAGCATTTTGCCGAAGATGAGGTGCAGCGCCAGTTCGAAACCGCGATGAACTGGGGCCGATACGCCGAGATCTTTGACTATGACCGCGAGCACGGCCGGCTGGTGCTGACAGAACCGCCGTCGCCAGCCGAATCTGCACCGGTCACAAATCACGACTCCGTTTCTGCTCCGAAATCCTGAACCCGCGCCCCATGACCCACACCAAACAATCCGTCGGCCTGCGGGGATTCTCGGCGTATCGCCTGTGGACGCGGCTGCCCAGCATCGAGATTTCCTATCTGCCTGACTTGCTCATGGGCGCGGCAGGAATCGCGCTGTTTTACGGTCTGCTGGTGGTCGGCCGCACGTGGCTGGGGCCGTTCACGCCGGAGGTTGAGATTTCGCGCAGCCCGCTGGCGCTCCCAGCCTATGCCGGCTATTCGCTGCTGCGCATTGCGATTGCCTATGGGCTGAGCCTCGCGTTTACGCTGGTGTATGGATACATCGCGGCTTACAACCGCCGGGCCGAGCGCTTCATGATCCCGCTGCTCGATGTACTGCAATCCATTCCCGTGCTCAGCTTTCTGCCACCGGTCATGCTGGCCATGGTGGCGCTGTTCCCCGGGCGGCAGCTGGGTGTGGAGGCCGGGGCAATCCTGCTGATCTTTACCGGCCAGGTGTGGAACATGGCCTTCAGCTTCTACGCCTCGCTCAAGAGCATTCCCACGGAGATGCGGGAAGCGGCCAAAGTTTACGGTTTCAGTTGGTGGCAGCGCTTCGTCGAGATGGAATTGCCATTCGCGGCAATTGGGCTGGTGTGGAACTCGATGATGTCCGTGGCGGGGGGCTGGTTTTTTCTGATGGCCTGCGAGATGTTTGTGCTCGGTTCGCGCGATTTCCGGTTGCCCGGCCTGGGATCGTATCTGCAAACTGCGGCCAGCGCGGGCGACACAAGGTCCATTCTGTGGGGCGTCGGAACCATGATTGCGGTCATCGTACTGCTGGACCAGTTCATTTGGCGTCCGGTTATTGCGTGGGCTCAGAAATTCAAGGTGGAGCAGGTGGAAAGCACCGAGACGCAGCAGTCGTGGGTGCTCAATTTGATCAATCATTCGCGCAGTCTGGTGCGCATCCGCAAGAAAACCGTGCGCCCGCTCAGCGAACGCCTCATGCTGTATTTTTCACAGGTTCACTCTGGCGACAAACCGGCGGAGCGCAAAGCGTGGAAGATCTGGCTCACGCGCGTCCTGGCGCTGTGCCTGCTGGCCGCGATCGGCTACGGCCTGGTTCGCGTCGCGATGCTGCTGACCGGACTGCAGAAGGCAGAGCTGCAGGAGGCTGGAATCGGCCTGGGTGTGACATTCCTTCGCGTGAATCTGGCGTTGCTGCTGGGCGCGCTGTGGGCGGTCCCGGCGGGCGTGGCCATCGGCTTCAGTCCGCGGCTGGCCCGCATCGCGCAGCCGCTGGCGCAGATTGCCGCTTCGGTTCCGGCGACCGCTTTGTTCCCGGTGGTGCTGTTGGTGCTGATTCGAGTCGGTGGCGGACTCGGGGTAGGTTCGATCGTGTTGATGCTGCTCGGAACCCAGTGGTACATCCTGTTTAACGTGATTGCAGGGACGATCGCTCTCCCGACCGATTTGAAAGAGTGCTGCTCGGTTTTCCGGTTGCGTGGGCTGGCGCGGTGGAAGAAGCTGATTCTGCCTGGAATTTTCCCCTACCTGGTTACGGGGCTGGTGACCGCCTCTGGAGGCGCATGGAACGCCAGCATCGTGGCGGAGTATTTCCACTTCAAGGGCCACATCTATACGACGACCGGTCTGGGGGCGACTATCTCGCAAGCGACAGATCAGGGTAATTTCGATCTGCTTCTTGCCGCGACCATCATGATGTCGGCCACAGTGGTGACGATCAATCGTCTGGTATGGCGGCGACTCTACGCTCTGGCCGAGACGCGCTTCCGCCTTGAGACTTAGAAGTCGAGATTTATTCTCCGCAAGAGCTGCGGTTACTGCTGGTTACTCTCCGGCTTACCTAGACCACATTTCATCAGCTTTTAACTTGCCCTTCATCCTGCTGCAAAGCAGTTGCCTTATTCGTTTATCATGCCAATAGACCAGGTACCGTCGGACCGAGTCACGGAATCTGTGTTGTCACGCATCGCCGAGTTTCCTGGTTTGGCTGCCAGGTTGGCGCCGGTGAACAGGGTGCTCGATCTCTACCAAAGGGTGCGGCGTTCGCCGCAAGGATTCGGCCTCGAGAATCTGCTGGCCCAGATGCGCGTCGGACTGCGCGCGGGAGCGGCCGATCAAGCGCGCATTCCCGCCAGCGGCCCGGTCGTAGTTGTGGCCAACCATCCCTATGGCATGCTCGATGGGGCGATTCTCACGGTGCTGCTGACGCGCGTGCGGCCGGACGTGAAAGTCCTCACCAACCTCCTGCTGAGCGACGTCCCAGAGCTCCAACAGCACTGCATTTTTGTGGATCCGCTTCAGACTGACCGCTCCGTGGAATCCAACCGCCGGGCAGTGCGTCAGGCCCTTTCCTGGTTGCAGCAAGGCAGCATGCTGGCCGTGTTTCCCGCAGGCGAAGTGTCACACTGGGAAATGCCGACCGTGCAGATCGCCGATCGGCAATGGAATGACATGGCGGTGCGGATGATCCGCCGCAGCGGAGCCTCAGCGCTGCCCGTATATTTCTGCGGCCGCAACAGCGTCGGATTTCAGCTTCTGGGAATGGTTCATCCCAAGCTGCGGACTGCATTTCTGCTGCAGGAGTTTCTCCGCCAGGAAGGAAAAACGGTGGAAGTCCGCGTGGGCAGCGAGATTGCGCACGATACCGTCGCCGCGATCCAAGATGACCGCGAGGCTACGGACTATTTGCGGTGGCGTACTTATCTGCTGGCGCGTCGAAAGAAGTCGTACCCCTCACCACTGATGGCGGTACGGTCCAGAATTGCGCTCAGAGCACAGGAACGCGTGGCAGCCCCGGCGCCTCCGGAACTGCTGGCGGAAGAAGTGGCTCGGCTCCCGGTGGACCGTTGTCTCGCCCAGAACGGCGATCTAGCCGTGTACCTGGGAACGGCGAGCGAGATACCACAACTATTGCGTGAAGTCGGGCGGCTGCGCGAAGCGACGTTTCGCAAGGCTGGGGAAGGAACCGGCAAGAGCCTCGACCTGGACCACTTCGACGATTATTACTGGCATCTGGTGCTCTGGCATAAGATCGAGTGCAAGCTGCTGGGTGCGTATCGCGCCGGAAATACCGCAGAGATTCTGGCGAAACACGGAATCAGCGGGTTGTACACCAGCACGCTTTTCCGTTACGACGAGCGCATCTTCCGGAAACTTGGCCCGGCGCTGGAGTTGGGGCGTTCGTTTGTGCGGCCGGAATATCAGCGGCAGTACGCGCCTTTGCTGCTGTTGTGGAAGGGAATTGCCCGCTTGATTGCGATGTGGCCCGAGATTCCCGTCCTGTTTGGTGCAGTCAGCATCAGCAACGACTACAACAAGACCTCGCGCGAAATCATGTACCGCTTCTTCGAAGCTCGTATGCAGGACGAACTGGCGGGATTAGTCGAGCCCCGCAGCCCGTTCCGTCCACCGCTCTTGCGGCGCTGGGACTACCGCAGCATGTGCCTGGCTCTGCGCGACCTCGACGAACTTGCGCAACCCATCACCGACGTGGAAGCCGACGGCAAGGGCCTGCCGATTCTCTTGCGGCATTATGCCAAGGTTGGCGGCAAACTCGTCGGATTCAACGTGGACCGCAAGTTTTCGAACGTGCTCGATGGCCTGATGGTCGTCGATCTGCGGCAGACCGATCCTGCCGTGCTGGAGCGCTACATGGGGCGGGAGGCAGCCACGCGGTTCCGCGAGTTGCACGCAGTAGCTGGCTAGGCCGATTCCGCACTCATCTTCCGGGCCGCAGTCTGGCTGTCTCGGTAGGCAGCACGCATGTTTGCGCTGCGTCTTTGAGCGCAGCCGCCAGATCCTTGCCCAGAGCCGCGAGTTCTTCCGGCATCATCAATTCCTCCAGGGGTTCGAAAAGTCGGCGCTCCTCCTTGCGAATGTGGGCAGAGAGTCGCTGGGCAAGCGCGGACAAATCACTTGCCGACAGTCTGTGAATCTCCGCCTGCGCGAAGCGATCGCGCAGCCAGACGTGCTCGGCCTGCAATTCCTCGACCAGCGAAACCAGCTCTTCGAATCTGCGCGCCGCGGGAAACACCACTTGCTCTTCGGCGGAGAAATGAATTCTGATTTCACCGCGGAAGTGCTCCGCGACTTCCTTTTGCCATGCAGCGAGATCGGCCTCGCAAACCGGCGATGCGCGTTCAACACGAACGCACAGGGCAAGAGCGTGTTGATGCTGGCGAGAAAGGGGAATCAGGCTCTTGTCGCGCAACATGGGTTGACTGCCAGCAATCTGTTCTCGTCGCGTGCGGTCAGGCTGCTCCCTGCGTTTCCGCCGGTTCGGCGCCGGCCGGCCGCAGCGTGAGCCAGTCGGTGCGCACGCGTTCCCATTCCTGAATCAGCATACCGTTCGCTTCGAAGAAACTGCGGATGCGGTAGCGTTCCCATCCGGCGACTTCTTCGAGAATCGGCGCCAAAACAGCCAGCGCGCTGCTGCTCAGCACCGTGCGCTTCGCGATCTGCGAAACATTCGGCGATTCGGAAACGGCGATCGTCAGTCCGTCCCGCGCATTGATGTGCAGCACGACGTGAATATCGGAACTGCCGTCGCCCGTGTAAATGACGTGATCGGGACCCGAGACCTGCTGCTCCAGCAGGTGATCCAGCACCGCGACTTTTCCGTAGCCCGCCGTGGCGCGCACAATCCTTTCAATCTCGCCCGACGGCTTGTAACGAAACTCCGTGCCATAGATGTGATCGGGCGGAACAATGTCCTCAAGCGCCGACTGAATGACTTCCACCGGCGCCGCCGACAGCACGTAAAAATCGAATTCATACCCGTTGATGCCGTTCTTGAGAATCTGGTAGAGCAGCTTGATCTCGCCCTTCAGCCGGATGCGTTTTCCCACTTCATGAAGGTGTTCTTTGCGAACCTTGGCCTGGAACTCAGGATCGTGCAGCAGCAAATAAGCCAGCTCTGCCCCCTGCTGCACGAGGTTGATCTTGGCCATGCCCTTGGCTTTGCGCTCGAACTCCTCGGTGGGAATGCCGACCAGCTCCGCCAGCACGTAGCCGGAATCGTTGAACGTGAGCGTCTGGTCAAAGTCGCTCGCGAAAATGTAGCGTCGCAAGAGTTTGTCTGCCATATGGCTATTCGATTCGTGCCGCCGTCCAGCGCGCCATAAAAAGAATCGATGCGAATTATATGCCGTCGCGATTAACTTGCTGTAAATAAACAATTACACGCAGGTTGTCTTTACTAAATCGGTGTCCACGTCCAAAATAGAAGTTTCGGCTTGCACTTCTCAGAAAGAGCGTTTTCACCCGACATAACTAAGGAGCCTTCATGGTAGCGACTGGCGAACTGATCCGAGCGATGAACTACGTGGACGACATCACGGCGACACTTCGCCGGATTTGCATTTACATTCCCAGCATGAACACGGAGGAGCGGAAGCGGCTAGCCGAATACCTGAGTCCTGCTGGTGAGGCACTCAACGCGGCGATCGCGGACCTGAAAAAGGCGGGCCAGTAGGTGTCGACGGTCCAAACGATTGCCGTCATCGGCGCGGGCATCATGGGGCGCGGTATCGCGCATGCCGCGGCGCTAGGCGGCTATCGCACCATCCTGGAAGATCTCCTGCCGGCGGCTCTGCGCAAAGCCGAGACCGAAATTCGCGCCAACCTCGACAAGGCTGTGGAACTGGGCAAAGTGACCGCGCCTGATGCCGATTCCGCACTGCAGCGTTTGCGGTACGCCGGTTCCGTCGAGGAGGCCGCGCGCGGGGCTGATCTCGTCATCGAAGCCGTTCCTGAGGAACTCGAGTCAAAGATCGAAATCTTCACCCTCCTCGACAAAATCTGCCGTCCCGCGACCATTCTGGCGTCCAACACCTCGTCGCTCAGCGTGACCGAAATTGCCAGCGTGACTTACCGCGCGAAGAAGTGCGTCGGCATGCATTTCTTCAATCCCGTGCACAAGATGAGGCTGCTCGAAGTGGTGCGCGCGCTTGAGACCGAGGACGACACTCTGGCTACCGCAGCCGAAGTCGGCAAGCGCATGGGCAAAGAAGTTGTAGTAATCAAGGAATTACCCGGCTTCATTACCAGCCGCATCAATGCCCTGATCGGCAACGAGGCCTTCTACATGCTGCAGGAAGGAATCGCGTCCGCGGCCGACATTGACAAGGCTCTCAAGCTGGGCCTGAATCATCCCATGGGGCCGCTCGAGTTGGTGGACCTGGTGGGGCTCGACACGCGTCTGAGCATTCTGGAATATCTGCACAAGTCGCTGGGAGAAAAGTATCGCCCCGCGCCGCTGCTGGTGCAGTACGTGAAGGCAGGACGTTTGGGACGCAAGTCGGGCCGCGGGGTATACGAGTACCTGGACCAGTTCCCCAAGCCGTAGCGCCCGGGGCTTAACAAGGACCTACCTCCGGCCGAAATTCAATCCTGCTAGCGTCGCAACTCTCTCCGGGGAAACTCCCTTGCTCGCCACCAGCACGTGGAAACTCTCGCCCATGCCCGCGGGCGTGACCAGATGTTTGAGTTGCAGCGCGACTTTCGCTCGCTCCTGCGGCAGGCGGCAATCTTCAAAGGCATCGGCGAATTGATTGGCCTCGCCGATGCCCATCAGGAATTGCGACTGCGTGATGAGCTTGTGAACGTGCATGCCTTGCTCTTGCGCGGCAGCGGCGAGCGCAGTGAAATTCACATCGGCGGTGATGTCCTGTTCGCCCGGAGCCTCGTACGGGTTCATGCTCACCGAATGCTGACGAATCGCCTTCAACGTTCCGCGATGGCGTCCAGCAAGCTGCTCTGCGCGCGTGTAACCGTAGTCAATCACGATGAAGAACCCTTGCTGGATCTCGCGTGAGACCTGTCCTCCATATTGCTGTGCCGCCAAAGCGACTTCCACACGTTCTCCAGGTTCGGGATGAATCGAATAACGGTCGAGAAATTCGAGTTCCTCCGCGGAAGCGGGAACCCAGGTTTCGACAAAGCGGTCATCTCTAAAGCCGACGCGCAGCGATCCCTGAGAACTGACAATTTCGACGGGCAAGGCATCGAACAATTCGTTGGCGAAGAGGATCGTGGGTGCTTCGGGCGTTCGCGCGTCGAGCGAAGGCAGGATCTTCGGGGCTTGTTCATTGTGGGCTTTCAACCCACGGCTTGCGCCGTGGGCTGCATTCTTCCGCCGATCTGCGGCTGGCGATGGAGAGTCCGCTGCGCTGGCCTCGCGAAAAGCTGACGAGCCGAACTCGGCCTTTCCTGAAGCGAGATGGCGGTCCAACGTGCTCTCAATCCGCTGGCGCAACGCGGGCGAGCTTTCGACCAGAACATACCGTAGTGCGCGAAAGAAATCCGGGAACTTCTTCTCCGACCAGTCGAGCACATCCTGCGCAAAAAGACCACGCCCGGGCCCGAGTTCCTGCACCGTAATTCTCTCGGGACGGGCCAGGACATGCCACATCTCTGCAAACTGGCGCGCCATCAGACGGCCGAAAACGGCGTGGACATCGCTCGACGTGTAAAAGTCTCCGGCCTTGCCGAACTGCGCGGCGTGGCGCGAGTAGTAGCCGAGTTCGGGATGGTAAAGACACAGCTCCATGTAGCGCGAAAAAGGAATCGGGCCACGCTCGCGGATTTCCTGCTCGATCTTTTGCCGCAGCGCGTTCACAGTCCCTTCCGGCGACGGTCGGCCTGATCCTGCGGCGTGCGAATGAACATTTCGACAAAATAGTCGTGCAGGGCGTCGTAGAGCTGGCGCTGGAAGCTCCACTCGAATTGCGGGTCGTCGAGGTCGCGACGATGCAGGTCGAAGCAGTAAGTGTGCACGGGGATAGATGCGTCCTTGAACTGGATAATCACCTCCACGTCCTCGCCCTTGGCACGAGCGGAAAAATTCAGCAGCGGATGTTCGTACAGCCGGAGTTGGGCCAGCACACGGTCGAGGCGGAAATTGGAGGCTTCAGACACGGGAGGATTCTAGCGGAAGAAGGAGGAACTTAACCACACACAGAGAACCGACCCCGACTGGACTACTCGTACCGCAGCGCTTCAATTGGGTCGAGCCGTGCGGCTTTGATCGCGGGCAGCATGCCGCTGACGATGCCGACGAAGCTCAGGATCACCGTGGACCAGAGCAGCGTGGCGGAATCAATATAGAGATGAATATCACCCTCGCTGGCGTTTTCTTCAAAGGCGCTCCACAGCGTCAGCGATCCTACGGACCATGAGATCAAATAGGCGAGCATGACACCCAACAGCCCGCCTAGCGCGGTGATGACCAACGCTTCGGCCAGGAACTGGAACAGGATGTGCCAGCGGCGCGCGCCCAGGGCTTTCTCCACGCCAATTTCGCGCGTGCGCTGCGTTACCGACACCAGCATGATGTTCATCAGGCCGACGCCGCCGATGCCCAGCGTGAGCAGCCCAATGAAACCGAGAAGAATTCTGATACCGGTTGTGATCACCTGCAGATCCAGCAAGTCAGCGAATACGTCGAAGACAAAGATGGCGCGCTGATCCTTGGGATCGAAGCTGTGATGGAAGGCCATGGACTCGCGCACCGCTTTGACAATTTTGGCGTGATCCCCTTCGTACTCCATGACGATCGCGTTCAGGTAGTACGTGTTGGCTAGATCGCTCATCGCGCTGTAAGGAACGTAGACGTGTTCGTTGATGTTGTCATCGCCATTCTGAATCTGATGCTTGATGATGCCGACAATCTGGTAGGAGATTCCATCGAGCCGGATGTTCTCGCCCAGTGCGTTCTGACCGGAGAACAATTTCTTCTTGGCTTCGGAGCCGATCACGGCAACGCGGGTGTGGGTGAAGTCGTCGGCCTCGCTGAAGAAGCTGCCCTCGGCCACGTCCATCTTACGCATGTGGCCGTACCCGGCATAAACACCGCTGACGCCATAGGTCGCGCTGCGGGTCCCGTAAGCCACCACGCAATTCTTGGAAGTTTCAGGGGAAACGCGCTTCAGCAGCGGGACTTCGGCGCGGATGTAATCGAGGTCATTGACCGTGAGGCGGATCTCGGTTCCAGCTTTAGTTCCTCCCGCCTGCAGTTCCGTGCGGCCGGGAAAAATGAAAACCAGATTCGTGCCGAAGGAGCGAAAGGCGGACCACAACCCGCGTTCGAAACCACTACCGTAAGCGAGCAGAAGCACGACCGTCGCGATGCCCCAGGCCATGCCCAGCATGGTGAGCAGACTGCGCCGCCGGTTGTGGCGCAGCGCGTTGTAGGCCTGAGATGCGAGATCGAGAATCATGAGAGCTGATAGCTTCCTATTCCAGATAACGATTGCAGATTTTAGATTTCAGATTGAAGATTCAAACCTGGATCCCTCTTCGATGGCCAATCTTCAATCTGAATCTTCAATCTGAAATCTCCAATCGAAAATCGGAACTCGAAAATCGAAAATTGTCTCACTCCTGCCGCAGCGCCTCCACTGGAGGCAGCAGCGCCGCTTTCCGCGCCGGATACAGACCGGCGGCAGTGCCTGCAATCGCCAGCGAACCGATTGCGGCCAAGGCTGAGGCCGGAATAATTCGGGGCGTGTCAAAGCCCTCCGGCGAAGGGAGCATGGCAAGCAACGTCACGAAGCCGATGGCAGCCGCCAATCCGATACCGCCGCTGAAGGCAGTCAGAAATGCTCCCTCGATAAAAAACTGCGTCAGGATGGCGCGGTAAGTTGCACCCAGCGCCTTGCGCAGACCAATCTCTTTCGTCCGTTCCGTCACTGAGACCAGCATGATGTTGATAATGCCGATCGCTCCGAGGCCCAGGGTCACGACGCCAACCACGCCCAGGAACCAGTCCATGGCATCGAAAATTTTGCCCACGCGCTTCATGTTCTCAATCGTGTCCCAGTCTTCGAACGCGTCCTGCAGCTTGGGATCGAAACCATGGCGGCGGGCAATGATGCGGTGAATCTCGTCCTTGGCTTCGGCGTGCAGATCCTTGGTGATGGGCTGGTAGTTAAGGAACGAGATTGCGCCCTCGGAGTTGGCCTGCGTCAGCGGGAAAAGATCGCGCATGGTTTCGATGGGAATGAAAATGCGGGCATTGGTACCGTTGTTGCCGTCGCGTCCGACTTTGGCGACTACGCCGACCACGTCGAAATTGATTCCATTCAACAGAATGGTCGAGCCGACGGCAGGCCGCCCCGGAAACATGTTCTTGAGCAGTTCCCATCCCACTACGGCCACGCGGCGGCGCTCTGAGTTGTCTTGGTCATTGAACCAGCGGCCCGGCTCCACGGGCACATTGCGAATCTGGTTGTAGTCCTGGGCAACCCCGAAGACCTGGCCATTGGTCGAACCGTAGTCGCTGACGGCGCGGATGTCTTCACGGTTCAGCACCGGGGATATGGCGCCCACAAACTGGGCCTCGTTGCGTATCGCTACGTAATCTTTATAGGTGAAGTAGTAGGTCCGCCCGGACTGCGTGCTGCCCTCGACGGCCGGGATGCGCCCGGGAAACATGAACATGATGTTTTGTCCGAGGTTGGCCAGTTGCTTCTCCTGGCCGCTGCGGAAGCCTTCCCCCAGGCCGACCAGCAGAAGCAGCGAACCGACTCCCCAGGCAATTCCGAACATGGTGAGGAACGAACGCAGCTTGTGCGCCCAAAGGGTGGCCAGCGATTGCCGGACGATGTCGAGAAGCATGCGCATGGGCGAATGGTGGAATCTGCCCCCACGCCTCCGGGGAGGAGCGTGGGGGCCCCGGGTAACGTTCAGGCGAGGGGTCTCAATCCCGCCCAACCATCTGATCAAAGATACGCAGCCGGGATCCCAAATGTTCCCTGCTTGCATGTGCTTACTTAGACCCCAGAAGAAGGGAAAAGGTTAGCCGAGGGGAACCGCCAATGACGTGGCGCGCAGCCCAGGATTGAACTTTTCGAGTTGCCTGCCGATAACACTTCAGAGAGATTACCGGACTGGTCGGAGGTGGGCTTGTTGTCTAAACACGAAGTTTCACCCGGTGGGGCGGCTTCGCACCCACAGGGCGTTCACCACTTGCGTCTGCCCGCAGACTATGTGGTCGATTGCCACAAGCAGCTGGTGGTGGTGAAGTTCGGAAAGCGGGTAACACTCGCTGACATTCAGCGATATACCGCTCTGCTCCGGGTTGACCGGATGTTTAAGCCTGGTTTTTCTGAAATTGTAGACCTATCCGAGGTCGAACAACTGGACCTGCAGGCTGATGACTTCCTCAGATTAGCCGACGAGATCGATCCGTTCTCGAACGACGCTAAGCGCGCGTTTATAGTTCAGAACGCGGGTCAGGGGCATGCCGTACGCATGCACAGGGCTCTGCGACCGCAGGCCAATATCCGGAGTTTCGGGTCTTTTCAAGAAGCAGAACGATGGGCTTGCGAGTGAGGCTGGCATGAACGCCAGCCTCAAGCTTCGGACGGACCGCTTCGACGGACCCCTCTCCCGCTACTGCCCGCTCTTCTCCTTCGGGCGTTCGTAAGCCTTTTGCAAATACCTGCGGGCCTGTTCGAGAGCGCCGAAGGTGTTGTCGTTCGTCTGCAGGGCCTGGTGATATTCGTTGACCGCGCGTTCGCGCTGACCGGTGACGTCGAAAATCATGCCCAGTTGGAGGTGGCTCCAGACTTCGGTCCAGCGCGGTTCGCCGTCGCCATTGAGCGCTTCGCGGTAGGCGTTGGCGGAGGATTGATAATTCCTCTGCAGGAAGAAAACTTCGGCGACGCGGTAGTGGGCAAGCGAGCTGTTCTTGTTGAGATCAAGTGCCTTGTTGTATTCGGTCAGCGCACCAGACAGGTCCCCCTGTTGCTGCAAGGCTTGTCCGCGCAGAATCGAGGCGCGCAGCTTCACATCGCTGGAGTTGGTCAGCACATGGTGGTCAGGATCAATCGAGATGCGCCGCGGGCGACCGAAAGTTTCAATCGTAAAGGGCGATGTAGTTCCAACCACTTCGATGCGCTTGTTCTCCGTCTTACCGTCGGTATCAATTCGGATGTCGACGGGCATGCGGAAAAGATCGAGGTCCTGTGAAACTTCGCCGGTGACGCGGAATCCCGGCACCTTGTCGGCTCCCTGGGCCGTGGCCGCAGCGCCGCCCAGGCGGTAGGTGGTGTACTTCAGCTTGAATTCGGGCGCCCCGGTCGAATCAAGCCATTGGGAGAAAAACCAGGTGAGCTGGTCGCCGTAATTCTTCTCGGCGATGGCCTTGAAGTCGTCCATGCTCGCCGATTTGCCCGCGAATTGCTCCGCAAACTCCCGCATGGTCTTGTTGTATTTGTCCTCGCCCAGGACCCAACGCAGCATGTGCAGAATCATCGCGCCCTTGTCGGTGGCCAGCGACTGAAACTCGGTAGAGTAAATATCGAGTTTGCTGGCGCTGGAGAGCGGCACGGTGTCATAGGCTAGAGCACCAACCGACATGTCTTTCACCGCTTCTTCCAGGCCAGCGGCCCCGGCGGCATTCTCGACATACATCGCTTCCGAATAGCGGGAGAAACCATCGCTTAACCACCAGTCGTCTTTGGTCGCAGGACTCACTGAAACGCCCCACCACTGATGCGCAATGGCGTCAGCCAGCAGGCGATAGTTGGTCTTCTCGGTGATCGAAGACCCGGCCAGTCCCGCGATCTCGGGGGCCCAGGCATAGGGAACGGTGTCTTCCGGCAGTTCCACAACATTGAGCCTTTGCGAGGGGGGCAGGCCGTAGAGCGTAATGAAGTAGGTGAATTCCTGCACTGTCGTGGTGGTGTAAGCCGGGGCCAGGCTCTGATGAGTGGGCTTGAAGAACACATGCAAGTCCATGCCGGCCTCGTCGCTTTTGTACTCCTGAAAGATTCCGGCAATGATGGTGCCGGGGAAACTGGGTTTGGTGGAGACGAACGTGAACGTCTTGGTGGGCAACACGCTTTCGTTGGGCTTGTTCGACGAGGGATGGTCCGTAACCGTAACATTGCCGCTCCCGATCACGATCATGTGCGCGGGCAGGGTTATGCTGATGGTCGAGGTAAACCGGTTGAGACCGAAGCCGCTGACCGGGAACCACCGTCCGGCATACAGCAGGTAGGTGGTGTCGTCGCCGATGTAGGCCAACTTGAGGCCGGGCACAGGGCTGTTGTCGGCATTCTCCAGATCGCCTTCGTATTCGAAAGTCAGCGTGGTCGAGGCGCCTTTCACCAGTCCGGCCGGAAGCGGGACACGCACGGTCGAGTCCTGGGTGACCCGCTCGGCAGAGAGCGGCTGATTTTTCTCGTCGAGAACCTTGGTGACCCGCAGATCATTGTGCAATTCAAATACGGCCACGCTCAAATCCTGCAAGGCGGTGAACTTCACCTTGGCACGGGCCGCGATCGTATGAAGATGAGGGGTGAGTTCAGCTTCAATCTGGTAGTCGTCCACGCGCAGGCGGGCCTTTTCCGCACCCCACGATGGAAGCGCGAGCAAGAGTACCAATAACAAAGTCAGGGAACTCGTAGGGACGCACAGGACGCGCCGCAGGTCAGTGGCCATTCAGGAGAGTCTCCAGGAAATGATAACCCATTTCCTATGATGAAGATTCTCACGCAAAAGATGCTGGGAGCACAAGGCTGGGGGGCGCTTTGTCAGAATTTTGTCATTTCTCGCGAAGCGAAAAACCTGCTCTTGAGGGCCGAAGCAGCCCTCCCCAACCGCTCGGAGCAGCCCCTCCTAGCATTTGCGTGCCGGAATGACAACCGGTCGCTGGAGGCGGCTTAGGGCTGGACTTGGGGGCTCAGGATGATCTCCGCGGCTCGGTCGGCCGGATGTTGCACCGTGCCGAAACCGCCTGCGGAAGCGCGCAGGCGAGCCTTCACGAGGGCCAAACCTTCCAGCATGCGATCGCGGGCGGGGCCGTCGGACAAAATCTCCTTCAGCCGGGCGACCACGCTCGCTGCGGTGAAGTCGTGCTGCACGAGTTCGGGGACAACTTCCTCCTCGGCAATCAAATTGACCATGGCGAATCTGGGAACTTTCACCCGCGGCTTGCCCAACAAGTACGTCAGCGGAGAGACGCGGTAGACCATCACGAAGGGCGTTGCCATCATTGCGGCCTCAACCGTAGCCGTGCCGCTGGCCACGATGCCCGCGCGCGAATGCCAGAGCGCGGGGAGTGCGTCGGGGACGAGGTGAATGATCGGAAGTTCGATTTCGCCAGCGGCGATTGCCCTCCGGTATAGGCCCGATTCCAGGAACTGACGGTCGAGCGTTGGTGCGACGGGAAGAAGGTACTCGTAGTCTTTTCCGAGCAGCAAAGCCGCATCCACCATCGTCGGCAGATTCATGCGGACTTCTTTGACTCGGCTGCCAGGCATCAGCGTGATCCAAGGTTTGGCGGGATCGAGACGGAAATCTCCCCCATAGGCTTCTGCGTAGTCCTCGCGTGCGATCGCCGGCGTGGGCAAATCCGCCAGCGGATGGCCGACGAAAGTCGCGTCCACCCCGCGGTCGCGGTAAAACTGCTCCTCGAAAGGAAAGATCACGAGCGCCTTGTCGATGTAGTCGCGGAGCAGGCTCACTCGCTTCTGGCGCCACGCCCAGAATTGCGGCGCGACGTAATACACCGTGGAGATGCCTCGCCTTTTCATCTGGCGGGCGACGCGCCAGTTGAACGCCGGCGAATCAATGACGATGGCGAGGTCGGGACGCCGCCGGTCGGCTTCGCGGATCAGGCGCTGGTACAGGCCGTAGATTTTCGGCAGATGACCCAAAATCTCCGTGATGCCGACGACAGCGAGATCCTTGGTATCAACCACGGTGTCGCAGCCGGCGGCCCGCATGCGATCCCCGCCCACGCCGAAGAAAGAAACCGAGGGGTCACGGCGGCGCAAGGCCCCAATCAGCTGTGCGCCGTACATTTCACCAGAGGCCTCGCCGGCAGAGATCAGGATTCGCAAGGCTTGATTGTAGCGCTCCCGCACGTTTCAACACCGGCTGATCAACTCAGTTGGCTGCTTTCGTGCCTTCAGATGTCCAGAATGTCAACCATCAGAAGCGTCACGACGCGGAGAATGCGGGTGGTATAGTACCTTTGTCATGGGCTCAATTCCAGATCTTCTGGAAGATCAAAAGCCCAGTCGCAAATAATCAAGCTAGTGACTCAGCCCACCATCCAGACTGACCCATGCCCGGTGTGCTCCAGCCGGCTATCTCCCTATCTGCATGGTGTTAGAGACTCGGTTACCGGCCGGCAGTTTGACGTGCTGAAGTGCGAAGCCTGCGGTGTGGGAGTGACCCACCCGTTTCCCGAGCAGTTGCAGCCACACTATGACGGCTACTACGGATCGCGCCACGGCATCACGGCGAACTACTGTGCCAAGCGCCGGATTGCGCTGGTGACGAAGATGGCGGGCACGGGGCAGGGAAAGCGGTTGCTCGATGTTGGCTGCGGCGAAGGAACGTTTCTGCAGGCGGCGCGCGACCGCGGCTGGCAGGCAGTAGGAACGGAGTTGAATCCCGACCCGGCGCGGCGCTTGGGATTCGACGTCTTCAACAGCCTGGAGGAATGCGCCGACCTGGGTCCTTTCAGTTGCGTGACACTCTGGCACAGCCTGGAACACATGACCGATCCGCGAGCCGCGATCACGAAGGTTCGGCGGCTGGTGGCGGATGACGGCGTTGTTTTTATCGCTGTCCCGGACTTCGAGGGCTTTCAATCGAAGACGTTTGGGGAGAACTGGTTGCACCTGGATGTGCCCCGGCACCTGTATCACTTCACCGCGACTGCGCTCGACCGCATGTTGAACCAGAACGAGTTCATCCCGGTGGCGCATTGGCATCAGGAGTTCGAATACGATCTGATTGGCTGGCTGCAGAGTGCGCTGAACAAGGTGCTGCCGACTCCCAACGTGCTGTTTGATTTTCTCTCACGCAAGAAGCTGCGCGGCACGCTGATGGATCGAGTCGTCAGCGGCATCGCCATGCCGATCTTTTCCTTTGTCTCGCTTCCCCTCGTCTGGCTGGGCGCGTTTGCCCGTTCGGGAGGAACGCTGCTGGTCGCCGCACGCACCAGCGGACGCCCGCTGGCCACCCCGCCCCACACGCTCTAGTCGTCTGCACTAACGGTCGATTGCGGCGTTTCAGAACTTCCCACCGGGACTTCCTGATCCTTGTACTGCAACTGGTAGAGCTTGTAATAGATGCCGCGGTTGGCCAGCAGTTCCTGGTGTGTGCCCATTTCGCGCACCTGGCCTTTGTGCATGACGATGATTGTGTCGGCGCGCTGGACGGTCGAGAGCCGGTGAGCGATGATCAGGGACGTGCGCCCTTCGACCATGCGGCTCAGAGCGTCGCGCACCCGGAATTCGGTTTCCGTATCCACGCTCGAAGTCGCCTCGTCGAGAATCAATATCTTCGGATCGTGCGCCAGGGCGCGGGCGAAGGAGATGAGCTGCTTCTGCCCGGTCGAAAGCGTCGAGCCGCGCTCGCGCACCTCTTCGTTGAAACCGTTGGGCAGGGCGCGGACGAAGTCGCCGAGATTCACGTCTTCGGCAGCCTGCTCGACGTGCTCGTCCTGAATGCGCTCGGTACCGAGGCGAATGTTGCCGCCGATCGTTCCAGAGAACAGGAATGGGTCTTGCAGGGCGACGCCGAAACGGCTGCGCAAGTCGGCTAGGTCCATTTCTTTTACGTCAACCCCATCAATGCGGACTGCGCCTTTCTGCACGTCGTAGAACCGCAGTAGCAGAGAGATGAGCGTAGTTTTGCCCGCGCCAGTGTGGCCAACGACGGCGATCGCTTCTCCCGGCTCGATGGTGAAGTTGACGTCGCGCAGGACCCAGTCGGGTGACTTGCTCTCGTCAGATGCGTCGCGGTACGCAAACCAGACGTGATCGAATTCGATGCGGCCCGGACCAGTGGCTTTCTTCGTTACCGCAGGGGAAACCACCTGCGCGGGCGTATCCAATAGTTTGAAAATGCGCTCGCTCGCGGCCATCGCCGACTGGAGAATGTTGTACTTCTCGCTGAAGTCCATGATGGGCCGGAAAAAGCGCTGCGCGTACCAGGTGAAGGCGATCAGCACGCCCAGCGAGGCCTGGGCCTTGTCCAGGTGAAAGGAAACCAGCGTCTGCCGGCTGAATGCGACGGAGACACTCGTCGAGACGATGCCGCGCATCACATCCTGCCCGCCGTACCAGATGACGCAGGCAATGGCCACGGCGGAAAAAAGGTCAACCACGGGGTAGTAGACGGCGTAGGCCATGATCGCGTCTTTGAACGCGTCCATGTGACTGCGGTTGATTTCCGAGAAGCGTTTGTGGGCCCTTTGCTCGCGGTTGAAAAGTTGCAGCACAACCATGCCGCTGACGTGCTCCTGCAAATAGGCGTTGATGCGGGCGATGGCGGAGCGAATCCGACGGTAAGAATCGCGCACGCGGTCGCGGAAGATCTTGGTCGCGAACACGATAAACGGCAGCACGGCAAACGTGATCAGCGCCAGCTTCCAGTTCATGCACAGCATGATGCCCAGGATGCCCACCAGCACGAACAGGTCTTCGAAGATCGACACCACGCCGGAGGTGAACATTTCATTCAGCGCGTCAACGTCCGTGGTGACGCGCGTGACCAGGCGTCCCACGGGATGCTTGTCGTAGAACGCGACGTGCATGCGTTGCAGGTGGCGGAAAATCTGGCTGCGCAGGTCGAACATCACCTGCTGTCCGGTCCACTGCATGAAATACGTCTGCAGGAATTCGAGCAGGAAGGTGAGCACCAGCACCGAGAGGTAGATCGTCGAAATCTGCGCGATGCCGGTGAAGGGGCGCGGGCTGAGCCAGCTCCACAGGCCCGAGGCCACTCCCTTCACGGGAGCCAGGTAGCGGTCCACGGTGACTTTGATCAGGTAAGGACCGATTACGTCGCAGAGCGACTTGAGAACGATCGAGGCAAGGGCAATCGTGACCGGCCAGCGGTAAGGACGCAGGTAGACGAGCAGCCGCCGCATCAGCCGGCTGTCGTATGCTTTGCCTAAGATTTCCTCTTCCTGGGCCATCGTTTCTAGGGCGATCGTTGCTGGGACGAGCTTCTTCTTGGACGAACCGGCCTCGAAAACGCTATCACAACAGAGTACCTCAAATAGATGGCCAAGGCAGCCGGGAGGATGGAAAAGGTTTGGGGATGGGATAATCGGATCGTGCCCCTGGGAATCTACATTTCCGTGCCCTTCTGCCGCACCAAGTGCAGCTACTGCAACTTCGCGTCCGACGTGTTTTCGCGGTCGGTGTTCGGGCGGTATGTGGACCGGGTGTGCGCGGACATCGCCGATGCGCGGCCGGTAGCGGCGGAGATGGGCGGGCAGATCGAGCGGGAAGTGGATTCGATCTACCTGGGCGGCGGCACGCCTACGGTGCTCGAGCCTGCACAACTACAGCGCGTGTTCGATGCCTTGCGGGCGCAGTTCTCCGTGCGGACGGAGGCGGAGATTACGGTCGAGTGCGCTCCGGGCACGCTGGCGCCCGACGTGCTCGACGGTCTGCTGCGTTGCGGTGTGAACCGCGTCAGCCTGGGCGTGCAGTCTTTTGTGGATGGCGAAGCGGCCGCGGTGGGGCGGTTACACAAGCGTGCCACCGTGCTGGAGGAAATTGCGCGCCTGCGCGCGGCTGGAATCACGAATATCAATGTCGATCTGATCGCCGGATTGCCGCATCAGACGGCCGAGAGCTGGCAAGCGTCGTTGGCCGAAACCATCGCCACAGGCGTGCCGCATGTGAGCGTCTACATGCTCGAAGTGGACGAAGATTCGCGGCTGGGACGCGAACTGATCGCCGGCGGAACCCGCTACCACGCCCATTTCGTGCCTGACGAAGGGGCTACGGCGGACTTCTATCTTGCCGCCTGCGCGAAGCTGGAAGCTTCGGGAGTAATGCGATACGAGATTTCGAACTTTGCTCGCGCCGGCTGCGAGTCGCGGCACAACCTCAAGTACTGGATGCGGCAGCCGTATCTCGGTTTTGGTGTTGACGCACATTCCATGCTTCTCTCTACCGGCCGTGAAGCCGAAGCAATCCGATTTGCCACTTCAGATTCTTTGGAGGGATATGTTGCCGGTCTGCAGTTGCAGAGGACCGTGCTTTTGCCCGCTGCCGCTCTGGAAGAGAACTTCTTTCTCGGGCTGCGCCTCAACCGGGGCGTAGATCTGCAAACGATTGGCGCGAGGTTTGGCCGGGAAGTGGTAGAGAATATGCGATCCGCGATCGCAGAGTCAGTCGCTGACGGACTTCTGCAGCAACATGGCGACGCCATTCGCCTCACCCCACGCGGGCGGCTGCTTTCCAATGAGGTGTTCCAGCGCTTTCTTGCCCCTGCCGGTTTTTCCACCCTCCTCTGAAAACCGGGGTATAATGCCCAGAACTTTTGCCGACTGGGGGAATCCATGGACCTGTATTCGCACTACGACGGCGCACACAACCATCCGGTGAATCGCGCCCTGCACATGATTGCCATTCCGGTCGGCTTTTCTTCTCTGATCGTGGTGTGGTTTCACTGGGTCATCGCGCTGCTGCTGATCCCTGCCGCCTTCGCTCTGGCCTGGCTGGGCCATCTCATCGAAGGCAACAAGCCGGCCTTTCTCACCAATCCGGCGCACGTGTTCGTGGCTCCCGTCTGGATGGCGCGGAAGATTTTCGGAGCGGGGCCGAAGAAGGCTTCGTAGCTGATTGGCCAGACCATCCGGTCGGTTGGGGGCGGGGCCGAATCGAACAGATTCCTCAGCGCTGACGCGGTTTTTCTCACCTCTCGTTCTTTCGGCCGGGGGTAACTTTCTCACGCCGTGAGGCTATGATCTAATCCAATTCTCGAGTGGTTTGAGTTGGAGCGCCGTGAGCGCCAGTCAGCCCGCGCGAGACCCTTGCGGAGGAACCTTGGATTTCCAGCTGAACGACGAGCAGTTGCATCTGAAAAAGAGTGTCCGCGAGTTTGCCGAGCGCGAGATCAAGCCGCATGTCATGCAGTGGGATGAAGCCGCCGAGTTTCCGCTAGCCACCATCAAGGAACTTGGCAAGTTGGGACTGATGGGAACAATTTTCCCTCCCGAATACGGCGGCGCGGGCATGGGATATGTGGAATACGTCACCGCGATTGAAGAATTGTCGCGCGTGGATGGGTCGATCGGAATCATCGTAGCGGCGCATACGTCACTCTGCACGAACCACATTTTCCTCGCCGGCAACGAGGCGCAGAAGAAGAAATATGTCAGCAAGCTGGCGACCGGGGAATTCATCGGCGCATGGGGACTGACCGAGCCGTCGTCGGGCTCGGACGCGGGCAGCGCCCGCATGACCGCCGTGCGCCGGGGACGCGAGTGGGTGCTGAACGGCACCAAGACTTTCTGCACCAACGGCCACTATGCCGATGTAATTGTGGTGCTGGCCGTGACCGACCGCACGGCGCACACGCATGGGCTGTCGGCTTTCATGGTGGAGAAGGGCACGAAGGGATTTCGTCCGGGCAAAAAGGAGAACAAGCTGGGGTTGCGGGCCAGCGACACGGCGGAGTTGATTTTTGAAGATTGCGTCGTGCCGGCGGAGAATCTGCTGGGCGGCGAAGGCCAGGGATTTCCCGATGCCATGCGCGTCCTCGATGGCGGGCGCATTTCGATTGCCGCGCTGTCGCTGGGCATGGCCGAGGGCGCATACGAGGCGGCCCTGAAATATTCCAAACAGCGCAAGCAGTTTGGCAGGGCGATCAGCGATTTTCAGGCCATTCAATGGAAGCTGGCCGACATGGCCACCGAAATTGATGCGGCCATGCTGCTCACCATGCGCGCGGCTTCGATGAAGGACGCGGGGCTAAGGACCACGCAGGAATCGTCGATGGCGAAGCTCTTCGCCAGCGAGGTTGCCGTGAAGTGCGCCAACGAAGGCGTGCAGATTCACGGCGGTTACGGGTTCATCAAAGACTATCCGGCGGAAAAGTTTTACCGCGACGTGAAGCTGTGCACCATCGGCGAAGGCACCAGCGAGATTCAGCGGATGGTGATCGCCCGGCAACTACTGAAAGATTGAGCTCTTGGCTGTTAGCTCTTAGCCACACCTGCTACACGAATAGTCCCTCCGGTTTTGCGGGACTGCCGAACTGCTTTACACTGTTCGCTTGAACGCTGGTCCGAATCCCGACCTCCGGTCCTGGATTTCCTCGCTGCGCTCTGGCGATGCCCGCGCGCTGGCCCGTGCCATCTCTACCGTTGAGAATCGTGCGCCGGGGTGGTCCGATCTGCTGAAGGCGCTGTTTCCGTACAGCGGTCGCGCGCGCGTCATCGGTCTGACCGGCGCGCCCGGAGCGGGGAAGAGCACGCTGGTGGACCAACTGGCGAAACTCTATCGAGTGGGCCAAGACAAGCGCACCGTGGGAATCATCGCTGTCGACCCGACCAGTCCCTTCAGCGGCGGAGCGATTCTGGGCGACCGCATCCGCATGCAGCAGCACTTCTCTGACCCGGGCATTTACATTCGCAGCATGGCCACGCGCGGCTCGTTGGGTGGGCTGGCGCGCACCACGGCCGACGTTGCGACCGTGCTCGATGCCTCCGGGCGCGACGTCATCCTGATCGAAACCGTCGGCGTCGGGCAGGACGAAGTGGAAATCGTGCGCCTGGCCGACATCACCGTCGTGATTCTCGTTCCCGGCATGGGCGACGACGTGCAAACCATCAAAGCCGGCATCATGGAGATCGCCGACATCTTCGTGGTCAACAAGAGCGACCGCGAGGGCGCCGAACGCGTAGAGCGCGAGGTTCGCGCGCTGCAGTCGTTAGACGCACGCCATGATGGCTGGACGCCTCCGATCGTGAAGACGGTGGCGAGCGAAGGGAAGGGCATCACCGAACTGGCGGCGGCGATTGCAGAGTACGAAGCTTATCTCCAGAGAGATGGCCGCGCCCTGAAGAAGAGCGCGGAGAACTGGCAATCACGGCTGGTTGAGATGCTGCGCGACGCGATGCTGGAAAAGGCGCGTGAGCGACTCGGAGATGGGAACGTGGCGAGGTTGGCCGCCGAAGTGGCGGAGCATAAACGCGATCCGTATACGCTGGTGGAGGAGATTGCAGGGAAGGCACGGAACATGTAGGCCCGGACGCATTCGTCCGGGCGCGGCGGACGAATGCGTCCGCCGCTACACGAGCAGAAATTATGTTCAGCATTGATCATCTCGGCATCGCGGTGAAGTCGCTGGCGGCGGCCAAAGCGATTTACGAAAAGCTCGGCCTCAGCGTCTCGCCGGAGGAAACGGTCGAGCAGGAACAGGTGCGGTTGGTCATGGTTCTGGTGGGTGAGAGCCGGCTGGAACTGCTGGAAGCGACTTCGGAGAATTCGGCGATCGCGAAATTCATCGCCAAGCGCGGCGAAGGGTTGCATCACGTCTGCCTGAAGGTTCCGGATCTGCCCGCAACAGTCGAGCGGCTGAAAAAAGACGGCGTGCGCCTGGTTTCGGAAGAAATCAAAACGGGCACGGGCGGGCACAAGTATGTATTCGTGCATCCATCGAGCACGGGCGGTGTGCTGCTGGAACTGGTGCAGACATAAGACCTGGCCACGGATCTTCACGGATTCACACGGATAAACCACAAAGCGGAAAACCAGAAAAGGGAATGCTTCTTCTCGTTACTGACACTTCGGGCAAGCACGGCTTTGTGGGACTGGTCCGCGCAGGTGCCCCTCCCGATAAAGTTGAGGTCATTGAAGAAGTCCCGCTTGCCGGCGGAACTTTTTCCGCTCAACTCGTGCCGCAGATCTCGGCGCTGCTCGCCAAGCACGGGTTCAGCAAGGGGGATATTGACGCGTTCGTCGTGGTCTCAGGGCCGGGCTCGTTTACCGGCCTGCGGGTGGGGCTGGCGGCGATCAAGGCGCTGGCCGAAATTCTGCGCAAGCCCATCGTACCGGTGTCTTTGCTCGAAGTGGTAGCGGTCGCGAGCCGGGCTTCGGGTAAGCTCCTGGCAGTGCTGGATGCCGGGCGCGGTGAACTGTACGCGGCGGAATACCAGGTTGCGGGCGAAGCTGCGCAGCTTCTCCAGGAGCGGTTGCTGGCGAAGGATGAATTCCTAGCGATGGCTAAAGGTCTGGTTGTGGCAACGCCCGACGAAGCGCTGGCGGGAGTGGTGCGCGACGGTGGCATCCAAGTTCCGCTCCCTAGCGCTCGGATGATCGCACGCCTCGGCTGGCATAAGCTTCAGGCTGGCGAAGTCGTCGCGCCGGAGCGGTTGGAAGCGAACTACATCCGGCGGTCCGACGCAGAGATGTTCTCCAAAAGATCGGGAAATTGAGTCCGGTGAACCTCAGTCTCGTGAATATACGCGCAGCCATTCCCGCTGACATCCCCTTCATGATGGATTTGGAGCGAGCATCTTCCACCGCGGCCCACTGGACGGAACAACAGTATCGGCTGCTGTTCCAGAAGGCCGGAGAGGTGGCTGAGAGGCTCGTCCTGGTGGTTGATATGCTGCCCGGAGGTGGGCCCGCTGCAGCGGGCAGCATTTCCCCAAGCCTCCTAGGGTTTCTGATTGCCCGCCATGTTGCGGCAGAATGGGAACTGGAGAACATCGTGGTTACTCCCGCTGCCCGCCGAGAAGGGCTAGGGAAGCAACTTCTGGACGCTCTGCTCGCGCGGGCATGGGAAACAAACAGCGGAGCGGTGTTTCTCGAGGTCCGCGAATCGAACACGGCGGCGCGGTCTCTGTACCAAAGGGCGGGATTTCGGCAGACTGGCCGCCGGAAGTCCTACTATGCGGAACCTGCCGAGGACGCCATCTTGTACCGCCGGGGTCCTTAGCGGCCCATTCTCACAATGAGACTGCACCACTTTTTTGGCATTGCCCCGGTTTTTGGGCTGTGCTAACTTCGCTTTATATCCCGGTTTGGAGGTCTGGTGGATGCTGACTCCGAGAGACCATCTCCTGACCAATCATGAGGAGTTCCGCAGATTGGCTCAGGAGCACACGCAATACTCTCAACGTCTCGAAGTACTCACCCAAAAAAGATATCTCAGCGAAGACGAGAAGCTGGAGGAAGTCCGGCTGAAGAAGCTCAAGCTGCGCCTGAAGGACCAGATGGAGTCCATCGAGCGGCAGTTCCGTCAGCAGTACGGCGTAAACGTAGCCTAAGAATCTGGCCAGTCCCACGCGGTTTCGGCCGCGCGGGCGGGATTGTTTCTTCCACCGGGCGCGACGAAGCGCCTTTTTTTATTTACATTTACAGGACTTCGGCAGGATGGACTGCGCCTGCTCACCGGCTGCGGGCTATAATTGAGCGACTCCCCATGGTTCGTGATGGCTACTTCTACGCCGCACCCCTGATTGCCGCTGGTGTCCTGCTCGGCTGGCTGGCCAGCTCCCTGTGGGCGATTATTCCGCTGCTGCTTGCATTTTTCTTCTTGTGGTTCTTTCGCGATCCCGAGCGGGTTATTCCGCAGGAGGAGGGTGCCGTCGTTTCTCCTGGGGACGGCAAGGTCACCGATGTTTCGATCTCTGGCGGGAGTGGTGAGCGAGTGACCCGTATCAGCATCTTCCTGAATGTGTTCGATGTGCACGTGAATCGCTCCCCGATCGCTGGGGTAGTGCGGGACGTGCACTATCGGCGGGGCAAATTCTTGAATGCTATGAGCAGCCGTTCTGCCGAACAGAACGAACAGAACAGCGTCATGATGGTGGGCGAGGGCCAGAAGGTGGTGTTTAAGCAGATCGCGGGCCTGCTGGCGCGGCGGATTGTGTTCTATCCCAAGGTCGGAGACCGGCTGGAGCGCGGCCAGCGAGTGGGACTCATCAAATTTGGGTCGCGGGTGGATGTATTGCTGGATGCTTCGGCCCGAGTCAGCGTGAAAGTGGGGGATCGCGTGAAGGGCGGTGCCAGCGTGCTGGCCTACGTGCAGCCACAGGCAGAGCCGGTGGCCGCCGGAAGCACTGCTTCCGCCGAGAGGATGCGCTGATGGACCAACCAACCCCCAAGCCCCGGCAAAGACTGAGCAAGGGGATGTACGTTCTCCCGTCGCTGTTCACTACCGCCAGTATGGCAGCCGGTTTCTACGCCATTCTGGAGGTCGTGCACGCCACCGCCAGCGATTTTTGGCACCTCGACAACGCAGCCAAAGCAATTGGTTTCGCGTTTCTGTTCGATGGGCTGGATGGCCGCATCGCGCGCATGACCGGCACCACCAGCGACTTCGGCCGGGAGCTGGATTCGCTGGCCGACGTCATCACCTTCGGGGTGGCGCCAGCGATGCTGGCTTGGACCTGGGGATTTCACCTGATGCTGCCCGCGGTTCTACTGACGGAATGGCACATCAAGCTCACCCAGCTGGGCGCGATTGCCTGCTTTATTTTTCTGATGACCGGGGCGAGCCGCCTGGCTCGCTTCAACATCACGCTCAACCCGCAGCCGTCAAATCCGGGACGGCCGGGGAAGAAGTACTTCGTCGGTATGCCGATCCCGGCGGGCGCGGGGGTGATTGCAGCCATCGTCCACTTCAAAGCCGGCGAGCCGATCGTCTCCTGGTACATGGCGCTGACCTGGGCCATGATGGTCATCACTGTGGGCTACCTCATGGTAAGCACCTGGCGCTTCTACAGCTTCAAGGACATTGACTTTCGCGCGCGGCGTCCCTTCCGGCTGGTCGTCTTCCTGGGAGTGCTGATTGCGGCGATCTGGTTCTTCTCCCGCCCGGTGCTTTTCTTTATCGCCCTGCTGTACATGGTCTCGGGCGTTTTTTGGCGCCTGCAGTGGATCTTTCGCCGGCGAACCAGCCCTCCTCCACCGCCTTATAAAGAGGCTTCGCAGACGTCATGAGCGAGCCGGTGAAGTCCATGTCTTCCTCCCACGCCACGACGGCTCGCGGCAATCTTTACCGCGCGGCCATTGTGGGGGCGGCCTCGCTCAAGGGCAAGGAAGTCGCTGAAATGCTGAACGAGCGCGGCTTTCCCGCTGTGGATGTGCGCCTCCTCGATGATGACGAATCTCTTGGCCAGCTCGAGGCTATGGGGGACGAGATCAGTTTCATCCAGAGCGTACGCGCCGAGCAATTTGACCGCGTGGATTTTACTTTCTTTGCCTCCGATGCCGAGTGCACGCGGAAGAACTGGAAGCGGGCTCGCGATGCCGGTAGCGCCATCATTGATCTCTCGGGGGCTTTGGAGGACGAAGCCGGGGCCAGCGTGCGGTCTTTGTGGGTTGAGCGGGAACGCGGGCAAGTCGCACCTCCCGATCTGCAGCCAGGACCGTGCGTAACCGCGCACCCGGTCAGCGTGATGCTGGCCTTGCTGTTATCGCGGGCTGGGAAGGCGAGTGCCATCCGGCGCGCCGTGGCCGCCGTGTTCGAACCGGCTTCCGAGCATGGGCAGCGCGGCATGGATGAACTGCACCAGCAGACCGTGAATCTTCTTTCGTTTCAGCCCTTGCCCAAAGACGTCTTCGACGCGCAGGTAGCCTTCAATATGGTGGCTCGCTACGGGCCGAAATCCCAGCCGTCGCTGGATTCTGTAGAGGCGCGCATTCTCCGCCACTATCGCAAGATTGCCGGGGAGGATGCACTGCCGCCTTCCCTCCTGCTTTTGCAGGCTCCCATCTTTCACGGCCATGCGCTGGCCGTTTTCCTGGAGATGGAGAACGCGGTGAATGTACCGGCTTTGTCTCAGGCGCTCGCCGGGGATCACGTCAGCGTTCCGGGCGCGGATGAGGACTCGCCCAGCAACGTGACTGCGGCCGGGCAGGCGGATATTCTGCTGGCGGTGAAGAACGACCCGGTACAATTGAATGGAGTCTGGTTGTGGGCCGCCGCCGACAATCTTCGCATCTCGGCCGTGACCGCAGTGGAATGTGCAGAAAGCATGACAGCCACGCGCCCTACGGGGAAGATTCAATGAGAGTCCTGAGTCCTGCGTCCCGAGTCCCGAGAATCGGTAGCGAAGGTTCTTTCTCGCGACTCTGGACTCGCGACTCGGCACTCTGCTTGGTGCTGCTCCTGCTCGTGGCGGGATGCACGAGCTGCGGCTATCACACCGCCGGTCATGCGGTGCAACTTCCGGAGACCGTGAAGACCATTGCTGTACCGCCCTTCAAGAACGAGACCCCAACTTATCGCATCGAGCAGATGCTGACCGCTTCCGTAGCCCGCGAATTCACCATCCGAACTCATTACCGGATCGTCAGCAATCCCGGCGACGAGGCGGACGCAACCTTAGCCGGTACGGTGCTTTCCACCACGGCATCTCCGTTGGCCTATGACACTTCCTCGGGCCGGGCCGCCAGTGTGCTGGTGGTGGTCAGCATGAAGGTGACGCTCTCCGACCGCAACGGCAAGGTGTTGTATCAGAATCCGGCATACTTGTTCCGCGAGCAGTACGAAGTTTCCCAGGACCTGCAGAGTTTCTTTGAGGAAGACTCGCCGGCTTTGCGTCGCCTCTCGCAAGATTTCGCACGCACGCTGGTGTCGAACATTTTGGAAGGCTTCTGATGGTAGAGTTGAAATCGTCGTTGGTCGCTAGTCGTTGGTCGTTGGTCGTTAGCCAAAGACGAACTGCCAACGACTAACGGCTGACGACTAACGATCCCAATGCGTGCTTTCGCCCAGGCCGAGCGCTTTGTCAGCGAGTTGGAATCGCGCAAGCTGCGTCCGGCGTACGTGTTCGTCGGCGACGAAGCGTTTTTTCGCAAGCGCTTTCGCGACGCGATCCTGGAACACCTGGTTCCCTCCGACCTGCGGGACTTCAGTCTGTTCGAATTTGATCTTGCGGAAACCGGTCTGGCCGAGATTCTCGACCGCGTCCGCACTCCCTCTCTGATGGCGCCGTTTCAGGTGTTCTTCGTGCGTGGCGTGAAAACTCTTTTTGGCCGCGGCTCGAATGAAGAAAAGCTGGCCGTCATCGAGGAATACTGCAAGAACCCGAATCCCGATGCGCTGATTGTTTTTGTCGCCGACCACATCAGTATTCCCGCTGACGTCCGCCGCATGGAGATGCAGGACAAAGAGCGCTACCAGCGCATCCGCGAGACCATGGGCCAGTACTGCGGAATCGTCGAACTGGCGAGGGTGGAGGAAGGCGAAGCAGTGCGCTGGATCGCCGATTACTGCTCCGGCCGCGGGGTGAAGATCGAACCCGACGGCGCCCGCGAACTGGTGGACGCACTGGGCGGCGACATGATGATGATTTCGAGCGAACTGGAGAAGCTGATTCTCTATGCCGGCGAAAAGAAGCGCATCACGCTGGGTGATGTCGAAACCATGGTCTTGGCCGCCAAACAGCGCTCGCTGTACGAATTGACGGACGCGATCTCGAGCAAAGACCGCGTGCGCGCCCTCGAAATCCTGGATGCGATCCTGGCCTCCGGCGAGGGGGAAGAGGCCGCCATCGGACACATCTACATGCTGGCGAAGACCTTCCGCCAGATGCTGGTGATTCTGGAGCGCAACGTGCGCGACCAGCGCATGCTGTGGGCCGCGCTGTGGCAGGGATTTCGCGTGCCTCCGTTCGCCGCCGACGACATCATCAAACAGGCCCGCCGCTACAAATCCCGCCGCGAACTGACCCGGGCCATCCGTCTGGTGGCGAAAGCCGATCTGGCGCTGCGTTCCAATCCCGTGAGCAAGCGCATGGTGCTGGAGCGGCTGGTGATGGACTTGACGACCGAGCCGAAACTCGAAACGCCGGGATGGATGCAGGAGCAGCTGCCGGTGTGAAAGGCAACTTGTAGCTACTCGCTTCTAGCTTTGTGTCCTGCTTTCCGTGGTCAGGCGGGTTGACAAAGGGTTGCCCTGAAAGTGCCCGGAAGCAATGGCCAAGATTGACGAAGTATCCGTCGCGAGGTTGATTGCTCGTGCCACAGGCCTCACATTTAGCGGTCGGAAGTTTGAGCTCGGAGATTGGGGTCAGGCTGACGATTACATCCAGCTAAGACCGAATCGTTTCCTTCTCCTCGAAGTTGAAGGGGCTGGCCAAAAGCATCCCTGCACGAACGTTCTGAAGGTCTGGCCGTACTTAGAGGCGAAGCCGCAGGTAGCGGTTATATTAGTCCAGGCGTTCTTTCCCGGTAGTCCGGGGTATAACAGCTCGCGGGGGAACCTTGGCTCGTGGCTCGGCCAGCAGCTAGAAGCGAACCTCGGTGATCGCTTCCGGTACCGCCGACTCGTGATTGCTGCGGATTCAAGTCGCATACTGGACGGAGTTGAGGAGCTTCTCCAATGCCTGAAACACTTGAATTGAGTGCGACGTGCCGTTAGCGCCGGCCCTTCCAATATCCTGGTCGCCTGCGTCCGTGGGCGACGGCCAGAACTTGAACGACGGTCTCTTTCTCCCGGTAAATGACCGCGAATGGACGAATTTCCGGGTTCCGTGCTCGCCGCTCGGCCAACGATCCGGTGACGCGATCACCAGGTCCACGGCTCGATCCAGCTCGGCAACAAAGTTCAGAGCTGCGATATGGCTTCGCTCCCGGTACCAAGCCACTGCAGATTTCAATTCGGCAAGCGCTGCGGGATGAATCTGGAGGGGCTTAGCGGCCATTGAGGATGGCTGACAGTTGACGGCGAGCTTCGGCCCATGGAACGGGTTTCACTTTGCCGGAATCCAATTCTGCGATTCGGCGGGCAATCTCCTTGTTCCATTCTTCTTCCGCCGACGCGTCCACGGTCTCCTCGAGGCTATCAAGAAGCGAACCAGCCAACGCAGCGCGGGCTTCGGCGGGAAGAGCGAGCGCCTTTTTCAGCAATTCGGAAACATCCTGGCTCATGCCTGTATTTTACTCCTCATCCAAAATGCCACGGCAGACCCCAACGGGCATGCCGATTTCGTGTTTCAAGCTAGGAGCTAAAGACCGATAGCCAGCCGCTATTTCATCGCATTGACACGTGCGGCCAGGCGGGACTTGTAGCGCGAAGCGGTGCTCTCGTGCAGCGCGCCCTTCTGAATGGCCTTGTCGACGGCCGAAACGGTCTCGCGGTACATCTGCTCGGCGGCGGCCTTGTCGCCCTTCTCAATGGTCTCGCGCAACTCGCGCAGCTGGGTGCGCAGGCGGGAAGTGTTGGCGCGGTTCCGGACGGTGCGGCGTTCGGTCTGGCGGGCGCGCTTCAGCGCGGAAAAGTGATTTGCCATGTCTGGTTCGTTACCTTCGTGTGTCTAGAGAGATATTCGGGGTAGGTCCGAAACTTTTATTATAGGGGAGCAACTCTCGACTGGTCAAACAGAAGTCTTATCCAATACAAGATGAGCCTGAAGGGGAGTTGAGATTCCAACACAAGATGAGCCTGGAGCGGATGGCATGCTGAGGATTGACCATCCATGTGCACGAAGCAGAGAAACTGAGCCT
>Ga0187872_10000271_pt1 | contig 63087 bp, 47 predicted proteins | sample June2016WEW_16_4_FD_132973 | JGI IMG/M metagenome (GOLD analysis project Ga0187872, IMG submission 132973) | Peatland microbial communities from SPRUCE experiment site at the Marcell Experimental Forest, Minnesota, USA - June2016WEW_16_40 | ecosystem: Environmental > Terrestrial > Soil >...
GCTGAGAGGGGAGGAGGCAGAACTTGAAACCTTTGAAAGGTTTCAAACTTCCCACAATGAGATCGGGAAAGTCGGTCTTGCGAAAGATTTAGATGAGACCCTTCGTTACGACGGAAGCGCGGGCATCGGCGACGGGAGCAATCTTAGATTTGAAGATTAAATCTTAGCCGGGATGATTAGTCGGCGGCTCATGCGAACTGTCAATGACTATTAAAACCTTTCCAACTTCACTGTGGGAAGCGTGAAACCTTTCAAAGGTTTCACGTTCTGCCTCTCCCTCTCCCGTCCTCTTATCGCCGCGCGTCGACCGCGAGTGCGCCGGGGAGGACGGAGATGGCGCCGGTGGCGGGGTTGCGGCCGACATGGACAGCGGTCTCGTAAACCGCGCGCAGATTGTCGGCGGTGAAGACTGCTTCCGGAGTGCCGTAGCCGGCGACCGCGCCATCCTTCATCAGTAATACGCGATCGGCGTGCATCGCCGCGGCGTTGAGGTCGTGCAGGGTCGCGACGACCGCCATGCCGCGCTCGATCCGCAGCTCGCGAAAGCGGGCGAAAATTTCGGCGACGTGCTTCAAGTCCAGAAATGCGGTCGGCTCATCGAGCAGCGCGACATGCGGCGACTGGGCCAAGGCCCGCGCCAGGAAGACGCGCTTGCGCTCGCCGCCCGACAACTCCTGGATCGGACGGCGGGCCAAGCTGAGAAGATCGAAGCGCTCGAGCGCCGCATGCGCGATCTCGAGGTCGTGGCGGGTCTCGAAATGAAACGCGCCGAGATGCGGCGCGCGGCCCATCAGCACGATCTCCAGGACCGTGAAGCGAAACGCGACCAGGTTCTCCTGCGCGACCATCGCGAGCCGCCGCGCGATCGCACGCCGGTCGTACTCGCCGAGCGGACGGCCCTCAAGTTCCACGCTGCCGCTCCACGGCGTCAGCGAGCCGCTGAGGATTTTGAGCAGGGTCGATTTGCCGGCGCCGTTGGGCCCGACGATCGCGAGCATCTCGCCCGCCCGCACGTCGAGCGAGACCTGATGCAGTACCGGACGATCGCCGTATCCCGCGCTGAGATCGATCGCGCGCATCGCGACGGCGGGCGCGGCCGCAGCGCTCGCATCGCCGTCGGTCGCCGGTTTTTCCGTTTCACTCTTCATAGCGCCAACGATTTGCGGCCTTCGCGCCGCAGCACGTAGATGAAGAACGGGCCGCCGCACAGCGCCGTGATCGCACCGACCGGCAGCTCCGACGGCGCGATGGCGACCCGCGCGATCAGGTCGGCCGCGACCGTAAACGCCGCACCGCCGAGAATTGATGCCGGGATCAGCATCCGATGGTCCGCGCCGATCGCGGTGCGGATGATATGCGGGACGATCAGGCCGACGAACGAGATAATCCCGCTGACGGAAACGGCCGCGCCGATCATCACCGAAGTCGCGACGAAAATCGTCCGCCGCACGGCGTCCACTTCGACCCCCAACTCGGCCGCTTCGTCATCGCCAAGGCTCAGCAGGTTGAGGTCGCGCGCCCGTGCGATCAGGATCGCAAAGCCGATACCGCCGAGCACCATGACCATCGCAACTTCGCGATAGGTCGGCGCCTCGAAGCTGCCCATCAGCCAGAAAATAATGCTGTGAGTGAAGTAGAAATTCACGATGCTGTTGACCAGCATGATCGCCGCGCCCCAGAAGGCGTTGAAGATAACGCCAACCAGCAACAGCGTGAACGGCTCGAGGCGCCCGTCAACCTGGGCCAGCCGGTAAACGGTGAGCGTCGAAATCAGCGACGCCGCAAAGGCGCACAGCGGTATTGCGACATCGGCGCCGCCGAGGTGCGAGAAGACGACCAGCGCGACGATCGCGCCGAACGCGCCGCCGCCCGAGATGCCGAGAATGCCGCCCTCGGCGAGCGGATTGCGCACCAGCGCCTGCAGCGCCGCACCGACCGCCGCGAGCACCGCGCCGACGATCGCACCCATCAGCACGCGGGGGATGCGCGCGCCGAACAGAATCGCGTGATCGGCACTCGACCGATCGGCGATCGCGCGCATCAGGTCGATATGGACGCTGCCGAAAGCCGCGGCGACGATCGCGACGACGATGAGCAGGGCGCCCAGCGCAGCCAGCGTCATCGCCATCCGCGCGCGCGTCAGATGGGCATCGGCAAAATCCGCCGGTGTGAGTTTCGCCACAGCTTGATCGCTTAAGGCCGCCGGTGCGCTCATCGCGACTGCTCCAGCGCGATCGCCTCCGGATGAATCAGGCGCGCGAGGAGTTCAAGCGTCTGCGCGATGCGCGGGCCGGGATGCAGCGTCGGGTCTTCCGGGTAGCCGACCACGCGATGGTCGCGCACGGCCGGGATGGTCGGATATTTCGCCCAGAAGCTCGACGGCGAGTTCGGGTCCGAGCCCATCTGCCCGTCGAGAATTACTTCGGGCCGCATCGCGATGATGTACTCGAGACTAAGGCGCGGCCAGGTCTGCGCGGAGTTCGCCGCGATATTGGTCGCGCGCGCCATCGTGAGCAGTTCATCGAGGTAGGTCCCGCGTCCGACCGCGACCATCGGCTGATGGCCCACGACCATCAGCACGCGCCGTTTTGGCGTGTCGCGCAAGCGCTGCTCGATCGCCGCGATTTCCAGATGAATCCGATCGAGCAGCGCTTGCGCCTCCCGCGCGCGGCCGATGGCAACGCCGACAGTGCGGATACTCGCTTCGATTCCCGCGATCGAATTGTCATCCACCATCATCGTTCGGTAGCCCATCGCGTTGAGCGCGCGAATCTCGCGCAGATCGGACGACGTAACCAGGCCGATAACGAGAGTCGGCCGCAGCCCGGCGATCGCCTCGACATTGGGCGTGAGAAAGGACCCGACCTTGGGCAGCCTGACGACCTCGGGCGGATAATCGCAGTATTGCGAGACACCGGCCACGTCGGCACCGGCGCCCAGCGCGAAGAGCGTTTCCGTAATGGCAGGCGCAAGCGACACGATCCGCTGCGCGCCGTTTTCGGCATGCGAAATATGCGCGGGCCTGCCGTCGCATCCGGCGAGCGCGAGCGTCGCCAGCGCCATCAGTGAAACCGTCACGCGCAGCCGCGCCAAACAATCGGACTTCAATCTCACACAGCGAAAGTATCCGATAGTGGCCGCCGGATTAAGCGCCGGCCGGTGTGAGGCACGCGGGTTTGCATCCATCGGCCGCCTTCGTTAGCGTTCGTCCGGCGAGGTAAATCCGTTGCCGAAGATCGCGGTTTGCATCAAACAAATTCCACTCGTTGAGGACGCCAATTTCGATCCGGTGTCGCGCACCATCCGGCGCGACGGGGTCAACGTGATCAGCGCGTACGACTTGCGCGCGTTGGCGCAAGCGGTCGATCTCAAAAATCGGCTCGGCTTCGAGACCGTCGCGGTCACGATGGGCCCGCCGCAGGCGCGCGAGGCTTTGGTCGACGCGCTCGGGATGGGCATCGACCGCGCGGTGCATCTGCAGGACCGCGCCTTCGCCGGTTCCGACACGCTCGCGACTGCGCGGGCGCTCGCCCAATGGCTCAAGCGCGAGAGCTTCGATCTCATTTTGCTCGGCAAATATTCGCTCGACGCCGAGACCGGCCAGGTTGGTCCGGAAATCGCCGAATTGCTGGGCATCGCGCAGATTACCGGCGTGCGCAAACTCGAGCTCGAGGGCGAACGGATTCTCGCGGAGCGCGAAAGTGACGAGGGCGTCGAGCAGGTCGAGGCGCGGATGCCCGCGCTGCTCACTTGCGCCGAGCGCCTGATCAACCCGCTCAAGATCGACGCGAAGACGCGCGAAGCGGCGCAATCGAAAACGATCGAAGCGGTCGCGGCAGCCGAACTGGATACTGACGCCGCGAAATTCGGTTTTGCCGGATCGCCCACGTGGGTGCAGGAAGTTCGCGCGCAGGAGTCGCCCAAGGTTCACTGCACGATGATCGACGCGACCGACCCGGAGCGCGCCGCCGAGGAAGTCATCGCCGCACTCGAAACGATGGGCGCGCTCGAGCCGCGCGTGCACCATCGAATCCCGATCGGCGGGCAGGTGCGCAAAGCGGTTCGCGGGCGCGACGTATGGGTCGTGGTCGAAACCAGCCTCGACGATCAGATCACGCTGTGCAGCCTTGAGCTGCTGTCGGCCGGCGATCGCCTCGCGACTCAGCTCGGCGGTGCGCTGGTGGCCGTCGCATTCCCCGGCGCAGCCGCACATCATGCCGGACTTATCGCGAGTTACGGCGCCGACCACCTGCTGCTCGCCGAAGGTCCCGCGCTCGAAAATTATTCGCCCGATAGCGCCGCCGAAGCGCTCGCACGCCTGGTCCACGAGCGCACGCCATGGGCGCTGCTGGTTTGCGCCAGCGAACGCGGACGCGATTGGAGTCCGCGCCTGGCGGCTCGCTTAGGCCTCGGCCTGACTGGAGACGCGGTCGGCCTGGAACTCGACGGCGAGGGCCGGATGGTCGCGCTGAAGCCGGCCTTCGGCGGCAACATCGTCGCACCGATTCTCTCGAAGACGTATCCGCAAATGGCGACGGTCCGCCAGGGCGTGCTCGAACTCGCGGCGCCCAATCCAGCGCGCGTCGCCGAAATCGAAACCGTCCGCGTGACGGTCGGCGCACCGATGACCCGCCTGATGAGTTCAAGCTCAAATCTGGATCACACGATCACCCCGCTCGAAGGCGCGGAGGTCGTCGTCGGCATCGGGATGGGCGTGGGCGGTCCCGAGGGCATCGAAGTGGTAAAGGATTTCGCGCGTACCATCGGGGCCGGGCTGTGCGCCACGCGCCGCGTCACCGACAAGGGTTGGGTCGCGCGGCAACTGCAGGTGGGGCTGACCGGCAAAGCGATCGGACCGCGACTCTATTTCTCCGTCGGCATCCGCGGCGTGCCCAATCACACCGTCGGCATCAAGCGCGCCGAGGCGGTGGTTGCGATAAACAACGATCCCGACGCGGTGATTTTCGAGCGAGCGAACCTGGGTCTAGTGGGTGATTGGGAACCTATCACACGCGCGCTGACGGCCGCGTTCCGCCGCCGCCAAACCGCATAGCGAGCGTACCTCGGGCGACTGACTAACGTCCGCAAGCGTTACGGGGCGAAGCGTTCGCGCGTCCACGCGGTCAGCACCTTCATCAGGCGCGGCCGCGGCTCGCCGAGATGCGACCTGGTACCGCCGGCGCGCATGAAATGTTCGGCACCCTCGATAAACTCGATGCACTTGTCGGCAGCGCCCGACAGATCGTACTCGGCGCGCACGTCGGCGACGAAAATATCCTGGTCCGCCATCGCGCCCACCACCAGCGTCGGCACCGTCACCAGCGGCAGATTGCGCTCGAGATTCGCATACGAACTGGGGCCCGACCAGGTTGATAGCCACGCCTCCGGCGTCACCACGTGCCCGAGTCCGATCGGATGATAATTGAAGAGATCCGGGCGCGGCGAAAAGATCGAGCCGACGACCCGTTCCGACGGATCGATCGTGAGATCGAGGTAGGCGGGATTGGCCTGCGTGCGATAGACGACCATGATCCGCGGCGCCATCGTGCGCCGTTGATTGTGCGCGCGATATTCCGCCGGCGCGGAGGCGAAATCGGCGGCCTTGGTGGCAGCGCGTGCGATTGACGATTCCTCGACGTGGCGACGTGCGATCGCGTCGATCCGTGCCGCACGCGCGCGCTGCGCCGTGCGATAGCGCGCGAGCCATTCGCGATCATAGCGGCTCTCGGCCGGCGGCGCGCGGAAACCGTTGCGCTCATCGTACATGTCGAGCGCTGGATCGCTCGCAAACGGATCGTTTTCATCGACCACGGCCGCATCCAGCGAGACCGTCAGCACGCGGCCCTGTCCCGGATGCGCCGCGAGCAGGATGAAGCCGTCAGCGGTGGGCATTTCGAACTTGTTGAGATCCGGCGGACCACCGCCCGGTGGCGACTTCATGCGCGACCCGACGGGCTTGCGCGCCTCGGCGTCGTAGTACGAAAAGAGCGAACCGCCGCCCGAATTACCGAGCATCACGATGCGCTCGAAGCCCTGCTCTTCGCGCAAATAGCGGATGCCCGCGGCGAGATCGAGCAGCAGGTTCTCGTGGATCATCATCGAGTCGTTGTTGAGGTAGCGCGTATTTTGCGCGAACGCGGCGAACCCCGCCTCGACCCAGAAGGGGATCGAGTAATGCTGCGCGAAGTCGGCGCGCGGATGCGCCAGGATTACGACCGTGCGCGGCTTGCCGCGCGCCGACTGATAGAGGAGTCCGCGCGACTTTATACCATCGGCCGCGTAAAGCTGCACGACGGATTGCCGCACGGATGCGTCGATATAGCCGAAATCGATCGGATAGCGGACCTGGTAGTCGGCCGGCGCCTGTGGCATCGGGGGAGCCTCCTTCGAGTGCTGTGCTCTCCTACCACAGCGCGGCACAAATTGCGCGGCGGGGCTTACCTGCGCAAGGCATATATGTAAATCATTGAGGTTCGGAGTTTTAACTTTGAAAAGCGGAATAATCGGAGCACGCGGCGTCGGCAAATCGACGGTCTTTCATGCGTTGACCGGCCTCGCACCGATCGCGGGCCAGGGCGACGCCAAGAACCGCTCGCGGCCCGGCAATATCAAGGTCTCGGATATACGGCTCGATTTCCTCGAGGCGACGTACGGCTCGAAGAAGAAGGTGCCGGTCGAATTGACCGTGCTGGACTTCGCGCCCAATCCCAAGGAGCAGAAGGAGGGCGCCGCGCTCGACCCCAGCCTGCTGCCGCTGATTCGCGACGTCGATGCGCTGATGATCGTAATCCCAGAGTTCGCGGGACACGAAGTTCCACTGGTCGCGGCGATCGAAAGCGTCGAGGGCGAACTGATTTTCGCCGACTTCGATCAGACTGAGCGGCGCCTCGAACGCCTCAAGAAAGAAAAGGGCAACATTGACTTCGAGCGGGCCGGGCTCGAGAAATGCCTCAAGTGGCTGGAAGAGGGCAAGCCGTTGCGGACGCTCGAGATGACCGCGCAGGAATTGCAGGCCTTCTCGAGCTTCGGTTTTCTATCGCGCAAGCCGGTGATCGCCGTGATCAATTGCGACGCCGATCGCGCGACCGCCGCAATGCCGGTCACCGACCGCGCCGCGCTGACCGCACGCGGACTCGACGCCTTTCGCCTGGCCGCGACCTTCGAGTCCGAACTCTGGGAACTGGACGCCGCCAGTCAGTCCGAACTGCTCCACGATGCCGGCCTCGAGCAGCCCGCGCGCGACCGTCTGATCACCGCGCTCTACGAATACCTCGGGCTGATCACGTTCTACACCGCCGGCGAGCCCGAGGCCCACGCCTGGTCGCTGCGGCGCGGGGCGAGCGCGCTCGAGGCGGCCGCCCGCATCCATAGCGATATCGCGCGCGGGTTCATCCGAGCCGAAGTCGTCAGCTATGCCGATTTTTTCGAACTGCGATCCGACCTCAAGGTCAAGGAAGCCGGCAAGCTGCGCCTGGAGGGCCGCGACTACGTGATGGAGGATGGCGACATCATCCACATCCGCTTCAAGGTGTGATCCGCTTTCGATGACCGCAGGCACCCCTCAATTCAGCCAGTGCTCGCAAAATGGTAGTGGGCGGTTTTGAACCGCCCACTACCCGCCGGACTCGGCGGCATTCGTATTACCCAACGTCGTCCTTCGTAATAGCAAACCGGTATTAACGTAAAATTGCGAATGCGTTCGCGGTCTTTTACCTGCCTTGCGCGCAATCCTCACGACTGAAACAATGGCGCGATTAGCGCCGGTTCCGCGGCGCCTTCATCTGCTCCCCCGATGCGTCGATTCCAAACCCTGATCTTGCTCCTGGCGTTGTGCTTCTACGTCTGGTTTTTGCGCCGCTTCGGCCTCGTGACCGTGCTGTCCTACGTCCGGCTCGCGGGATGGGGCCTGGCGCTGACGATCGCGTTCGAAGCGGTGGCGCGCGTCGCCAATACGCTGGGGTGGCGCGTAACGATCATGGATTATCCGCGCAAGCTCGGCTTCGGCGAACTCTTCGTCGCGCGCATTTCCGGCGAGGCGATCGACTACGTCACGCCGTCGGCGCAGCTCGGCGGGCAATTCGTGATGGCGATCATGGTGCGGCGCAAGCTCGCGATGGCGTTCGGCCTCGCGACCGTTATCGTCGCGTCTCTGGCGGAGGCGCTCGGCCAAATCGGCTTCATCAGCGGTGCGTTGATGACCGCGCTGCCCTTCGAGGCCCGCCTGCATCATCTGTTCTGGCCGATGATGGGCGGACTCGCGATCGCGATCGGACTCGCCGCTGCCTTTTTCGTCGTGCAGATGAAGCATCCGTTTGCGCTGCTGTGGAAGGCCGCGGCGAAGCTCAACGTCGGTCATCTCGGCGACCCCGAGGTCAAGGCCGCGGCCGACGAAGCCGATGCGCTGCTGGTGGACTTCTACAGCCGCCATCGCGGACGGCTCGCGCTTTCGTGCCTGTGCTATCTGTTCGCGTGGAGCATGGGTCCAGTCGAGATTTACATTTTGCTGACGCTGCTGCATCAGCCGGCCACGATTGTCACCGTCCTGCTGGTTGAGGCCCTCGGCCTGCTGATCGAGCGGGCGACCTTTCTGATCCCGGCCAAGCTCGTCAGCCAGGAGGGTGGCAAGGCACTGATTCTCTCGCTACTAGGATACCCGGCGGGTGTCGGCTTCGCGGTCGGCGTGTTGCGCCGGATTAAGGAAATGACCTGGGTACTGATTGGGCTGGCCGCGCTCGCCGCCCATCGCATGTTCAACGAAAGGGCAGGCACCGCGGCCGCCAGTCCGGCTCACCATGTAATCGAAGTTCCAAGCGCGCACGGAGGACAAACCTTATGAAAAAATTCGCCGCCACTCTCGCGGCCCTCGTGATTTTCGGCGGCTTCGGCGCCGCCCACGCGGGCGTCGTCGTCACCGAGCAGGAAGTCATCGATCAGGGCACCGGCAAGCCGGTCACCCGCAATCGCACCGTGATGATCCAGGGCAACAAGCAGAAGATGGTGACCGATCGCGCCCAAGTCGTCACCGATCTGGACCGCGGCATGATGTACCTGATGAATCCGGAGAAGAAGCAATACATCGAAGTGCCGTTTCCACCCAGTGGCGCGATGGCCCAGATGATGTCTCAGCGGGTGTCAACGCTCAGTTTCGTGAAGACCGGCGGCAGCAAGACCATCAACGGCTACGCCTGTCAGGAATATACCGGGGCCGGCTCGATGATGGGAAACGAGTACAAGGTCAGCGGCTGCTTCTCGACCAAGGCCCCCGGCGCCAGCGACTTCGACGCGTTCCAGAAAACCATGGCCAACAAGGTCAAAGGGACCGCGATGGCGATGCAGGGTGAAGTGCCCGACGGCGTACCGATCGAGCTCGATTCGACCACCAAGATGACGAACTTCTCGATGCCGGGGATGGCGCCCGATCAGGCCGCCAAGCTCAAGCAGATGTTCGCGAACCGGCCGCCGGTGGTGAGCAAAACCACCGTCACGCAGATCGCATCGAAGGATTTGCCCGGTGACACCTTCCAGGTTCCGGCCGGCTTCTCCAAGCAGCAGATGCCGAGCGGTCCGATGGGCGGGGGAGCGCCTGCCGCGCCGCCACCGGCGTCATCGCCAAAGTCGCCCGAATAAGCCCGTCGCTTTGAGCGACCCGAAAATAGCGAGGCCGGACGCTTGGTGAAGCGTCCGGCCTCGTCGCGTTTCGAGATTTGCCGCTCATTGCGACGTGAGCGAGAACAGATTGGCGGTTGCGCAAAATTGTCAAATTGGGCGACACTGTAGCGAATCCACGCGAGGCGCAGCGCTTATGGCCGAGTTCTCTCACAAATTCGTCGATACCAATGGCATCCGCATGCACGTCGCCGAGGCCGGATCGGGCTACCCGGTGGTGTTGTGCCACGGCTTTCCCGAGCTTTGGTACTCGTGGCGTCATCAGATGCGCGCGCTGGCCGACGCGGGCTTTCGCGCGATCGCGCCCGACCAGCGCGGTTACGGCGAGACCGATCGGCCGCAGCCGATCGAGGCTTACACGCAGCGCCATCTCGTGGGCGATCTAACCGGGATGCTCGATGCTCTGGGCCTCGAGCACGCCGTCGTCGTCGGTCACGATTGGGGTGGCGCCGTCGCGTGGAACGCCGCGATGATGGCGCCGGCTCGCTTCCAGCGCGTCATCGGCGTCAACACGCCCTTTTTCCCGCGCGCCCCGATGAAGCCGACCGAACTCATGCGCATGATCGCGCAGGGCAATTTCCATTACATACTCTACTTCCAGGAGCCCGGCGTCGCTGAAGCCGAACTCGAACGCGACGTTCGCCGTTCATTGCGCGGCTTTTATCAGGGCGCGAGCGATCTGGTCGCGGTCACCGGCAACAGTGCGCCTCCGGGCGTATGGGGTCCCGCCGGCGGCGGCATCCTCGACCGCCTGCCCGACCGCCCGCAGGGAAAATTTCTCCCCGATTCCGACTTCGAGGTTTTCGTGAAGGCTTTCGAGAAGACCGGCTTTCGCGGCGGCCTGAACTGGTATCGATGTATCGACCGCAGTTGGGAGGAGAGCGCCGGCGCGGAGCAGCGCGTCAATCAGCCCGCCCTTATGATTACCGCCGAGCTCGATCCGGTGCTGCGCCCCGAGTTGTGCCACGGGATGGAAGCGTTCGTGCCGAATTTGCGCAAGACCGTGCTGGTGAAGGGCTCCGGCCATTGGACCCAGCAGGAAAAGCCGGCCGAGGTCAACGCCGCAATTCTGGAGTTCCTCTCCGACCTCAAGAAATAGCCGCGTATCTATCGGTAGCGCCGACGAAGACCGGCCACGCTCGCACCTAGAACTTGTCTTTGAGGGCGCGCGTCGTGGCGAAGATCGCGACCGGGTCGTTTCCGATCGACGGATCGATCTTCTTCAGGCTGGCGCGCAGCTCGGCGCTGTCGGTCCGCAGGAACGGATTGATCTGCTTCTCGTCGCCAATCGTCGATGGCACCGTAAAGTGCCCCGCCGCGCGCGCCTTCAACGCCCAGTCATGTTTGGCCTTGAGGGCAGCGTTGTGCGGCTCGAGGGTGAGCGCGAATTGCAGATTCTTCGCCGTGTACTCATGCCCGCAATAGACCTTGGTCGAATCGGGCAGGGCGGCCAGTTTCGCGAGCGATTCGACCATCGTATTCGCCTTGCCCTCGAACACGCGGCCGCAGCCCGCGATAAACAGGGTATCGCCAGTGAACACCGCGTCAAGCTGCGGGAAATGATACGCGACGTGGCCGTTGGTATGCGCCGGGATGCCGATCACACGGCCCTTCAACGACCCGACCGTGACCGTGGCGCCGTCATCGATTTCGTCGGTCTGCGCCGGGATGCGGCCGCCCTCGGCGCGCGCTCCATAGACTCGCAGACCCGGCACCGCCCGCGCGAGGTCCTCGTTGCCGCCGACGTGATCGAAATGCCAATGCGTCGGCAACACCGCCACCAGCTTGAGGCCTTGGCGCTTGACCTCGGCGAGCACCTTGTCCGCCTCCGAACAATCGACCACGCCGCATTCTTTCGACGCGTCATCGACCACCAGGTAAGCGTAATTGTCCGAGAGTTGCGGCACCGCGATTATCGCCATCGAAGCCTCCTGCGCGAGCGCTCGCGCGCTCAGTATCTCAGTCCGAATGTAATTTAAGGAAACCGCTCATCCCATAATATTGTAGCCGACGTCGACGTAAACCGTCTGGCCGGTAACGCCGGTCGAAAGATCGCTCAGCAGCACCGCCGCCATCTTGCCGACCTCGTCGGGCCGCATCGCGCGTTTGAGCGGCGAGCGTTCCTCGACCTCATGCTGCATCGTGTGATAGCCGCTGATCGCGGACGACGCCAAGGTCCGCGCCGGCGCCGCGCTGAGCGCGTTGACCCGTATGTTCCTGGATCCGAGGTCGAGCGCGAGATAGCGCACGCAGGCTTCCAGAGCGGCCTTCGCCACGCCCATCACATTGTAGTTGGGGATCGCCCGCACCGCGCCAAGGTAGCTGAGCGTCACGATCGAGCCGCCGCCGCGCGCTTCCATCAGGGGCTCCGCCGCGCGCGCCAGCGCGACCAGCGAATAGGCGCTGATCTCGAGCGAGCGCGCAAAGTTCACTCGATTCACGTTGAGAAAGCGATCGCGCAGGTCCTCACGTTCCGCAAACGCCACCGCGTGCACCAGCATGTCGAGCCCGCCCCATAGCTGCTTGACGCCGGCGAAGACCTGGGCGATTTGCTCGTCGTTGCCGACGTCGAGCTCGCCGACCACCCGCGCGCCGATTTGTTGCGCGAGCGGACGCACGCGCTTTTCGAGGATTTCACCCTGGTAGGTCAGTGCGATTTCGGCGCCTTGCCGGCTCAATTCCTGCGCGATCGACCATGCAAGGCTTTTATCGTTGGCGACGCCGACTATCAGTGCGCGCTTGCCGTCCGCAATTCCCATCCGGTCGTCTCCTTATGCGCGGCCATTATCGCCACGCATGGTATCGCGCGATCATACAACGATTCGGGAAAACTGATCGAACGGTTGGGCGCGCGCAATCCGCGCGGCGTCACAGCTTGATTCGCATGCCGTCGTGCGCCATTTCGAGCTTGACCTCTCGATCGCGATCGAGCACCTCGCGGCCGACGTGAGTCAGGATCATGCGCCCTACGTCGAAACGTGCGCGGTTGGCTTCAAGCTGCGGATAGTTCATATGGAAGTCGAGCTGCGCGCTCTCGAAATAGGTGCATTCGCACAGGAACAGATCCGCGCCCGCGACGAATGGTAACATCCCCTCGGTCCATCCGCTGTCGCCCGAAAACGCGATCGACTTGCCACCGATCGCGAGCCGAAATGCCAGCGAAACGTCGCGCTTCATGTGCGGCGTGCGCATCGCGCGGATGCGCATCGGACCGATCTTCTCGTCGCATCCGGGTTCCAGGACGACGAACCGCAACTTGCTGATCAGGCGCGCGAGGTCGGGCTTGGTGCCGGGAAACATCGTGCGGAACAATCGCCAGATCCGTTCTTCGAGTCGCCGCGGTCCCACGATCGTCAAGGGCCTGCGCCGCGGACTTTCATAGAGATACTCGAGCAGCAGAAACGGCATCCCGCCAAAGTGATCGCCGTGCAAATGGCTGATCAGGACCATGTCGATGTCGGCGGGCTTGAAGTTCATGCGCTTCATCGCGCAGAGCGCAGTTGGGCCGACCTCCATCAGGATGCGATAATCGGGGCTCGCGATAATATAACCGGACTGGAAGCGGCCGCGGCTCGCGAAGGCGTCCCCGGTACCCAAAATCGTCAACTCAAGGCCCTTTGGCCCTAATGGCGATTTACGCATAAACACTGTTATTATCATCGCGTCCGAGCAGAACCTAGCCGGGAGTAATTAAATGAAGCAGATAAAGGTCGGCGTCGGTTTCGGTCTCTTTCGCCTCGGAATGCCCACCGCGGACACCATCGCGCACGTGGCCGAGCGCGCCGAAGAATGGGGCCTCGATTCGTTCTGGCTCTCCGACCACCTGCTTGCGCCCTCGCCGGAACTCGACGTCGTCGCGACACTCTCGCTCATCGCCTCGCGCACCTCGCGCATCAAGCTCGGGCCCAGCGTCTTTTTGCTCAACCTGCGCCATCCGCTGATCACGGCGAAGGCCTTCGCGACGCTCGACTACCTGTCGAATGGCCGCATGGTGATGGCGGTGGGGACCGGCGCGAATCTGGCCGACTACGCCGCCTGCGGCATCCCGACCGAAGGGCGCGGCCGGCGGCTCGACGAGGGCATCATGATCCTGCGCAAGGTCTGGACCGAGGCCAACGCCAGCTTCCACGGCAAATTTTTCAACTTCGACAACGTCACGATCGAGCCGCGGCCGATGCACCGCGATCACAACAATTCCGGGACGATCGATCTCTGGGTGGGCGGCAAGTCAGACGCCGCCTTGAAGCGTACCGCCCGCCTCGGCGACGGCTTCTTCGCCTCGTTCCAGGCGCCCGACGAATTTGCGCGCAGCATGGAGACCATCCATCGCTATGCCGCCGAGGCCGGCCGCGCCGACGCCCATATCGAATCCGGACTCATCCTGCTCTGCCGGCTCGCACCCACGCGCGAGCGCGCGATGGAAGACATGCGCCCGATGCTCGATTCGATGGGCCGCGGGGGCGAAGCCTTCCTGCAGCGCACGCTCTTCGGCTCGCCCGACGACATCATCCAGCGCCTGCAGGAGTACATCGACGTCGGCCTCGACAAGTTCGTGCTGTGGCCGGTCGCCGAGCCCAGCGCGTGGGCGGGCCAGACGGAGCTGATCGGCCGCGAAGTCGCGAACCACTACGCGCGCATCGCCAAAGCCGCCTAGTAAATTCGCATTTCTGGATTGCGCTGGCGCCGCGAACAAATCAGCGACGTCCTCAGCGAAAACGGCTGGAGACCTTACGACGGTTCCGCTTCTTCCTGCAGGAGCGCGGTAGGTAGAACCTCGCTCGAAAGATCCTCCAGAAATCGCGACGGGCGGCCCATCACGTAACCCACCGCGCGGTCGAACATATGGATCGGATACGACAGGTAGAGTTCGTCGCGCGCGCGCGTGCTGGCGACGTACATCAGCCGGCGCTCCTCCTCGATCTCGTCGGCGCCCATGCTCATCGGCCCGGGGAAGCGTCCCTCCGCCGCCCAAATCACAAACACCACGCGCCATTCGAGTCCCTTCGCCGAATGGATCGTGCTGAGCGTGACGTAACCCTCATCGGCCTCGACCGCGAGCACGTCGCCGATCGAATCGTTCGGCGGCTCCAGCGCCATGTCGGCGAGCATCGAATCGAGACTGCGGTAGCGCTCCGCGAGATTCTGGAAATGTTCGAGGTCGCGCTCGCGCTTCGGATAATCATCGGGATAGGCCTCGCGCATGATCGGCCCGTAGTAGTCCATCACCTCCGCGAGCTGGTCGGCTGGGCGGCGCCCCTCGGCGCGCAATTCCCCGAGCAGTTTGCCCAGCCGCGCACATCCGTCGATCGCCGTCGCCGCGCGAATTCCCACTTTGGCCGCACTCTCGATCAACGCCTTTTCCGGCTGGGGCGCCGCGATCACCTCTTCAATGAGCCGCTCGGCGCGCCGGTTGCCCACGCCGTTGACCAGCGTCAGGATGCGCATCCACGACACCGCGTCGATCGGATTGGTGATCACGCGCAGATGCGCCAGCACGTCCTTGATATGCGCGGTCTCGATAAACTTGAAGCCGCCGCGCTTGACGAACGGGATATCGCGCCGCTGCAGCTCGAGTTCGAGGTCGAACGCATGAAAGCTCGAGCGGAACAGCACTGCGATTTCGCTCAGCTCGACGCCTTCCTCGCGCAATTCCAAAATGCGCTGGGCAATGAAGCGCGATTGCGTGTGCTCGTCCTGCGCCCGCACCAGCAGCGGACGCAGGTCGCCGATGCGCTGGGTGAACAGCGCCTTGGTGTATTTCTCCGAGGCCCGCGAAATCACTTCGTTGGCGAGATCGAGGATCCCCTGCAGCGAGCGGTAATTCTCCTCCAGCTTGACCACGCGCGCGCCGGGAAAGATCTGCGGAAAATCCAGTATGTTGCTGAAATTCGCACCGCGAAACGAATAGATCGACTGCGCGTCGTCGCCCACCGCCATCACGTTGCGATGGGTCATCGCGAGCAATTGCACCAGCTCCGCCTGAATCAGGTTGGTGTCCTGATACTCATCAATCATTATGTAGCGATATGTGTCAGACAGGCGCTGGCGAGTCGGCTCGTGCTGCTGCAGGAGTTCCGCAAGCCGGTAGAGCAGGTCGTCGTAGTCCAGCATCGCGCGCTCGCGCTTGTAGGTTTCGTAGTTCGCGGCGAGCGCGAGGATCTCCGCCTCGTGTTCCAGCAGGTGGGCAAAATCGGCCTCGAGCTCGTCCTTCAATTCGCGATGCTTGTTGCGCGCCATGCTGATCGCTTCCGTGATCGTCGATTTCTTCGGAAAGCGGCGTTCCTTCGACGCAAAGCCCATGCGTGTGCGCAGCAGATTGACCACGTCTTCCATGTCCGAGCGATCGAGGATAGTGAAGTTGGGCTTGAGCCCGATCGGCGCGCCGGAGTGCCGCAGCACGAGGTTGGCGAACGAATGAAAGGTGCCGCCCGCAACCTCGCCGCCGCGATCGCCCACCAGCCGCTCGACCCGCCGCAGCATCTCCTGCGCGGCCCGCCGCGTGAACGTCAGCAGCAGGATCGCACCGGGCGGCACGCCGCTCTCGATCAGCCGCGCCACCCGATAGATCAGCGTGCGCGTCTTGCCCGAACCCGCGCCCGCCACCACCAGCATCGGACCCTCGCGATGGGTCACGGCAGCGAGCTGCGCCGGGTTCAACAGGTCGGCGTACTTGATCCGGTAATTGCGCTCGTCCGCCGCTGAGTCCGGCGTCTTTCGGAGCTGGATTATTCTCTCGGCCACGATGGCGCGAATTGTAGCATGGCCGACGATGGTGTTGCGGCGACTGCGCTGCGGCGATTCACGAGCCAGCCGGCTCTAAGAGTTACGGTCGGCCGGGTCTTAACTTTACGGCGCTGCCGGGTCTTAACTTTACGGCGCTGCCGGGTCTTAACTTTACGGCGCTGCCGGGTCTTGCGGCACACTCTTGACGCCGTATTGCTGGATCTCCTGGAGGACCTGATCGATCGATTCGCCGGGGAACGATCCGCTCGCGTTAGCTCCAGTATAATCGCCCACGCTACCGGTCCGCGGATTATTCGGCGCCGCGCTCGCCGAGCCGCTCTTCATCTTCGCGATTTCCGGCTGAATCACAATACGGTTGACGACCTCGGGGCGCGGCGATCCCAGGTAGGCGAGCGCCTTGCTTTCGGCGTCGCCCTTGCCGACTTGTGTCGCGACGTATCCATACAGCACGAGGCGCCGCGCGCCCGCCGATGCCGTTCCGATTTGCGCGCCCACCAGCGGCAAGCGGTTCTGCCGCAGGTAGTTGGTCAGCGCCTCGCTGGCCGCACTGTCAACGGTGAAGTCCTGGGCGATGGCGGCGATCGGCGTCGTCGCCGCCATTGCGAACGCGATCGCACTTGCGAAAATCATCGAGGCCGCGGCCATGCGCACCGCCCGCGTCACTCCGTTCGACAATTTGCGCTCGCCTCTCACGAAAATCATCTTATTCCCGCGCCCGCCATCGCTCCATGCCGCCCGTCGCCGGTCGGCTCGATCGTTTTGTGCCGAGGCCGGTTCCGCCCGCTTGATTTGAGGCGCATTGTTGCGATTATACCGCCATGGCCAAAGCTCTCGATGGCGTCATCGTAGTCGAATTCTGCTCGAATATGGGCGCCGCATACGCCGCGATGCTGCTCGCGGAGCAGGGCGCCCGCGTCGTCAAAGTAGAACCGCCGGGCGGTGACCCGACTCGCGGCACGCCGCATTTCCACGTCCTCAACCGCAGCAAACGGTCGGTCTTCTTCGATTTCGCCAATGCCGAAGGCCGCGCCAGCGCCGCCAGACTTATCGAATCCGCGGACGTCGTCATCACCGGCTGGACGCCGGCGCGCGCGCGCCAACTCGGCCTCGAGAGCCAGTCGATAGCGGCAATCAATCCGCGGGCGATCGCGCTTGAACTGCCCCCGTTTGGAAATCGTGGACCCGACGCCAGCCGCGAAGCCGGCGAGGAACTGGTCGCAGCGCTCGGCGCGATTTCGGGCACCCAATGGGCGCGCAGCGGAAATCCGGTACCGCTGACGTTTCCTGCAGCGAGCTACTCCGCGGGTGTGATGGGCGCGGCCGCCGTAGCCGCCGCGCTGCTCGCCCGCGCCGACGGTCCCGGCCAGGCGGTCGAAGTCTCACTGCTCGCCGGCGCCTTCTCGCTGCAGACCGGCGGCATCATGCGCCACGAGAAGATGACCTCGCTTTACCACGGGCCGCAGGATCCGCTCGGGCCGATACCCTGCTACCGCCTGTTCGAAGCGAGCGACGGCCGCTACCTCTTTATCGCATGCGGCAACACGACCTTCTGGAACAAGTTCGCGCTGGCAATCGAGCGGCCGGATCTGGTCGCCGATCCACGCTTCGAGGGCGCGCCCTGGGGTGTGCCCAAGGAGAACTGGCAGACACTAAAAGACCTCCTCGAAGCGATCATCCGCATGCGCCCCCGCGACGAATGGCTCGCGATCCTGCGCGAGGCCGACGTTCCCTGCGCACCCGTGATGAAGCGCGACGAGTTCATGGGCCATCCGCAGACGCGCGCACTCGAGATGCGCCGCGAGCTTGCCGATCCCACGCTCGGCCGGACGATTCAATCCGGTATCCCGGTTAATCTGCTCGCCACGCCCGGCGAAATCATCGGACCGGCGCCCGCCGTCTCGCGCGACGGGGTCGCCGAGGCGCTCAGTTGGCTTGACCGCGAACCGGCGCGGCCCGCCGCGTCATCCACGAAACCGGCGACATCGCGCGGCCCGCTCACCGGCGTCCTCGTGCTCGACTTCTGCAGCTATATCGCGGGTTCGTACGGCCCGATGATCCTCGCGCAGATGGGCGCCGACGTGATCAAGGTTGAGAGTCTCGAAGGTGACGCCTTTCGCCATTTCGGCTTCGGCTTTCTCGGCTGGAACGAGGGCAAGCGTGGTCTTTCGCTCGACTTCACCAAGCCTGAGGGCCGTGAGATCATCCGCGGCCTCGCGCAACGCGCCGATATCGTCGTCGAAAATCTGCGCCCCCGCCGCATGGCGCGCTACGGCTTCGACTACGCAACGCTCTCCGCCAGCAATCCCCGCCTCATCTATATGTCCGTGAACGCCTTCGGCAATCGCGGTCCCGAACACGACCAGCCCGGTTTCGACCCGCTCCTGCAAGCGCGATCGGGGGTGATGGCGGCGCAGGGCGGTCCGCATGGCCATCCGGTGTATCTGACCTGCGCGATTTGCGACTACGGGGCCGCGATGCTCTCGGCCTACGGCTGTGTGCTGGCGCTGAACGCGCGTGCGCGCACCGGCCATGGTCAGATGTGCGAGACTTCGCTGCTGCAGGCCGCGATGGCGTTTCAGGCGGGCGAGTTCATGTTCTACGACGGCCGCCCCGAGATGGAGAACGGCTCCGCCGAATATCGCGGCGCCTCCGCGCTCACGCGCGCCTACGAATGTAGCGACGGCAAATGGCTATTCATCGCGATGAAAACGCCCGACGCCTGGGATGCGCTGCGCGCTCTCACGGAGATCGCCGGTCTGCCGGCCTTCGATGACGCCGCGCGCGCGCCGGCCGAAGGACCGCTCGCTGCCGCGCTAACTCAGTATTTTCACCGGCACGACCGCGCCGCCGCGATTTCCACGTTGCGCACAGCCGGCGTCCCGACCGCACCGGTTCATCGCTTCGGCGATCTCTTCGAAGAACCGCAGGTGATCGCCAACGACCTGCTGATCGAGCTGCAACATTCTCAATGGGGCAAGGTGTCGCAGACCGGGATTCTGGCGAAATTCGCGGCGACCCCTGGCGTAGTCGATCGCGCAGGGCCGCAGCTGGGTGAGCATTCTGCCGAGGTGCTTGAAAATATTCTCGGCTACGCGCCCGACCGCATCGCCGATCTGCGCGCCCGCCGCATCATCCGCACACCGTAAGGATCGCCACAGGGCGGAGAGGTTCCCTGCGCCGCCACCCTCAATCGCCGGTCTTCGGCCGGTTTACCTCCCTCGCAAATTCTGCGTTACAATGCCCTCGTTCAACCCCGACGCGAGGCGAATCATCGATGGCACGACTCAACGGTCCCACGGTCAAAGCCCTGGCGCTGGAACTGTTCGACTACGAATTCTCCGAGGACGCCGCGGCGTCGGTCGCGCATATCGTCGGCGCGATGGCGAACTACTCGCGCCGCCTCCACGCGATCGGCCTGGCCGGCCTGCAACCGCCTTTCGGCTATCCGGCGTTGCGCGCCGAAGCCGATCGTATCCGGCGCAATTCCTGACCTCCGCGAGGCTCAATCCAATGACTAATCGCGCCGAACTGCTCAGCTTCGACGTCGCCACGCTCGCCACGAAATTCCGCGCCAGGGAAATTTCGCCGGTCGAAGTCACCGAGGCCTATCTCGAGCGCATCGAAACGATTGACGAAAAAATCCTCGCCTACATCACCGTCACGGCCGACCACGCGCGCGCCGCGGCGCGCCTGGCCGAAACCGAAATCGTTGGCGGCGACTGGCGCGGCCCTTTCCATGGCGTGCCGATTGCGCTCAAGGACCTGTGCTATACGCGCGGCACTCTGACCACCGGCGGCTCCAAGATTCTCGCCGATTTCGTCCCCGACTTCGATTGCACACTATGGGCGCGGCTCCACCAAGCGGGCGCCGTTCTCCTCGGCAAACTCAACCTGCATGAGTTCGCCAGCGGCGCGACCAGCACCAACCCGCATTGGGGAACCTGCCGCAATCCCTACAACCTCGAGCGCATCCCCGGCGGTTCCAGCGGCGGTTCCGGCGCCGCGATCGTCGCGAAATTGGCCGCTGCCACTATCGGCACCGATACCGGCGGTTCGATCCGCATCCCGGCCGCCTTCTGCGGATGCGTCGGGATGAAGCAGACCTGGAGCCGCGTCAGTCGCTACGGGGTTCTGCCACTCGCCGATTCGCTCGACCACGCCGGCCCCATTACGCGCACCGTCCGGGACGCCGCCCTGATGCTCCAGATCATCGCCGGTCGCGACCCGCTCGACTCGACCAGCAGCACCGAGCCGGTTCCGGATTACGCCGCGGCGCTGACTGGCGACCTGAAGGGCGTTCGCGTCGGTATCATCGCGGGGCTCCTCAGCGGCCTCTCCGATGAAGTCGCGCTTTCCTTCAATGCGGCCCTGCGCCAATTGCGCACCCTCGGTGCGGAGGTCGAAGAGGTGGAAATCGCTAATATCGATATGTGCTCGACCATCGCGACCAACATCATGTTCGCCGAGGCCGCCGAGTACCATGAACAATGGATGCGCACTCGCGCGCACGACTATGGCCAGGATGTGCGCCGCATGCTCGAAGCCGGGATGTTGACGCCGGCCATCTATTACGTCCGCGCACAACGCTCCCGTGCGGCGATTCTGGCCGAGATGCTGAAGGCGCTCGACAAATTTACCGTGCTCGTCGCGCCCACCGCGTCCATCCCGGCACCGTGTATCGACGTCGGCGGCCGCGCCCTTGCCGATAGCGGCGAGCCGGTCGACATGGTCGCCTCCGTGCTGCGGTTCACCGCGCCCTTCAACGTGACCGGCCAGCCCGCACTCGCAATACCAACGGGGCTCTCGCCCAACGGTTTGCCGCTCTCGATGCAGATAATCGGCGGGCCCTTCGACGAGGCGACGGTCTTCAGGGTCGCCAACGCCTACGAGCGCGCACGCGGCCCGCTGCCCGAACCCCATCTTTAGCGCGGCAGCCGTTTCGCGCGATGGCCTCTGACCGCGGCGAGTGCGCTGCGGGATCCCCGCGCCAAATCGCTCACAGCCGCACCTCGCACATCACGAAATCGTGATCCGAAACGCGCCGGCCAAAGAATGAATCGCGCGCTGCGACCACGCGCGCGGAGCCGGGTATCGGCGCCAACCCGCGCAGCGCTATCCAGTCGAGCTTCGGGCGCAGTGGCGGCGGAATCGCACGGTGGAACGTGAACGTCGGCTTGCCGGGAACATTCGCGCCGCGGACCTCGAAGCCCGCGCGAAAGAGATCCGCGAACAGCGGCTCATACGGTTCGGGATAACGAAAGCGCCACGGCCTCGTTGCCATCCGCACCGCAACCATCGCCATCGCGGACGGCGAATCGATCTGGGTCGTCGTCGTATTGAAATCGCCGCCGAGAATCGTCGCGTCCGCCGTGCCCGTTGCGCCCGCTGGCGGGAGATGATCCAGTAACGCCGCCATCTGCCGCGCCCGTCCGGCCGGATTCCAGCGGCTATGCAGGTGCGCGACCGCGATCGTGACGTGCCGTCCGCCGAACGCCGCGGACGCGATCAGTGCGCGCGGCTGTCCGATCAGATGTGCATAGCGACGGATCATGCGCGTGGTGGGCAACGCAATCATCCGCGCGTCGGCCAGCGGCACGGAACTCAAAATCGCATTGCCCAGAAATGAGGGCGCAACACCGGGCGGGCGCCGAATCGCGAATTCAGGACCGTAGGCGAAACTCATATCGAGCTCCGCCGCCAGATCCGCTGCGATCTCCCGATCGAACGACCGCCGCAGTTGCCAGTCGGCCTCGCACAACATGATCACGTCCGCGCCGGCCAACGGCGGACATCGCAGACAGGCGAGAATCCCTTCGAAGCGCGCACCCGAACGGGCATTAAAGACAATCGCCTTGAGCGTTCTCCGCGCGGCGCGAGCCGGGCGATTGACGACCGTGGTGCCGAACACCGGCGTCTCGGTCAGGGCCTCCGCGCCCGCTTCGGTCTCGGGTACGCCGCCTCTCTCCATCGTGTCGTGCGCTGGCTCCCGGGCGCGTGCGACTCTAATCTTCGAGCGCCGCGGCCACCGCCTCGAAGGTGGTCATCGGCGCCGAGCAGGTCCGCTCGCGGCAGACGTAGGCCGTCAGCCGGCCGTCGATTTGCGGCTTGCCCCGCGCCTGCTCCGGGAGGTAGCCGCCCTCGGCGGCGCCTTTCGGGTCAGCGGCGAAGAGCGCCCGATTCGGCAGATAGATCAGCCCCGCCCGTTCGATCCATTCGCGAAACTCTGGCGCGGCGCGATCGCCTACCAGCACGATTTCGGTCGGCCCGCGAAAATAGAGGTCGGCCGCCTCGAGCATGTGCGCGAAGCCGAACGGCTGCTTCTCGATCAGGTCGGCAAACAGCTTGAGCGTGCGCGCGGCCTCCGTCGCATAACGCTCGTCGCCGGTGTAGGCGTGCAGCCGCAGCAGCGCCATCACCGCCGCGCTGTTGCCCGACGGCGTCGATCCGTCGAAGGCCGCTTTCGCCCGTGTGATCAGCTCCTCATGGTCGTCCGACGTGAAATAGAAGCCGCCCTTCTCGCGATCGCTAAAGCGCTCCAGGATCACGTCGGCCAGCGCGCGCGCCTGCTCCAGGTAGCGCGCGTCGAGCGACGCCTCGTAGGTGTCGATCATCGCGCCCGCCATCAGCGCGTAATCCTCCAGGTAGGCGTTGAAGCGCGCGACCCCATCCTTGTACGATCGCCGCAAGGCCCGCCCGTCCCAGAGCTTCGTCATCGCGAATTCGGTCGCGCGCTCCGCCGCCGCCAGGTAACGCGGGTCGCCCAGCGCCCGATAGCCCTCGGCGAACGCCCCGATCATCATCGCGTTCCACGCCGCCAGGATTTTCTCGTCACGCCCCGGTTTGATCCGCTGCTCGCGCGCCGTAAACATTCGCGCCTTGATCGTCTCGATCGCCCGCGCGAGTTCATCCGCCGGTTTGCCCAACAGCTTGGCCGCGTCCGCTTTCTCAATCGTGCGATTCAGGATGTTGCGCCCCTCGAAATTCCCCTCTTCGCTGATATCGAAATAGCGCGCCGCGATCTTCGCGAGTTCTTCGTCGTGCAGCGCCGCGCTCGCCTCGGCCGGCGTCCACAAAAAGAATTTCCCTTCCTCGCCCTCGCTGTCGGCGTCCTGCGACGAGTAGAAGCCGCCCTCCGGACTGGTCATCTCGCGCAGCACGTACTCCAGGATCTCGCGCGCGACGCGCAGAAACTCCGGCTCGTTCAGTGCGCGTCCGGCGTCGAGATAAAGCCGCGCGAGCAGCGCATTGTCGTAGAGCATCTTTTCGAAATGCGGCACGAGCCAGCGCTCATCAACGCTGTAGCGATGGAACCCGCCGCCAACCTGATCGTAAATCCCGCCCTTCGCCATCTTGCTCAATGTATCGCGCACCATATCGGCGAAGTTGCTATCGCTGTCGGCATCGTACATGCGCAGGAACAGCGAAAAGACGAACGTGTTCGGAAATTTCGGCGCCCCACCGATGCCACCGTGGACGCTGTCGTAATGCTTGCCCAGCTCGCGCGCCGCATTCAGCGGAGTCGCCGGCGACAACTCGCGCCCCGAGGACTCGTAGGTCGCCACCGCACCCATCGCCGCGGTCAGGCGCTCGACGTTCTGCTGCACGTCACCCGCCTGCTTGTGATAGGCGTTCGCGATCGCCGCGAGCAGTCGCGGGAAGCCCGGCAGACCGTGCCGATCCGTCGGCGGAAAATAGGTGCCGCCGTAAAACGGCCGTCCGTCGGGCAGCAGGAACATCGTCAACGGCCATCCGCCGCGTCCGGTCAGCACCTGGACCGCATCCATGTAAATCTGATCGAGGTCGGGACGCTCCTCGCGATCGACCTTGATCGACACAAAATTCTCGTTCATCACCTGCGCGATCGCATCGTTTTCGAACGACTCGCGCTCCATCACGTGGCACCAATGGCACGCCGAGTAGCCAATCGAGAGCAGGATCGGCTTGTTCTCCGCGCGCGCTTTCCCGAGCGCCTCTTCGCCCCACGGAAACCAGTCAACCGGGTTGTGCGCGTGCTGGCGCAGATACGGGCTCTGTTCGTTGATCAGCCGATTCGTCTTGTGCGCGGGATTATCGTGGGAGCTTTCGTCCTGACTCATTGGCTGCTCGACTCGATGCGGTTCAAACCTGGCTGATCGCGACTGGTTATCGGTGCGGCGTCACGCGCGCTGCGTGTATCCAACGATATTATTTTCGTGCCCGCAGAGTTTAACATGCCGCCCGCGCCCGCACTACGCGAGCCCGCGTTATGACTGTGACGTCGTGTCTCTAACTGCGCACTTGAGCCCGTTCACCTGGTGGACCTACTTGCGATCGCGAAATCAGACTGCGACTCTTTTATCCGATGGAACCCGTTGATTCGAGCCGCGCTGCCGCCAGTCCCACCATCGAGGCGGCGCCTGCGACCGGCTCTGCGACCGCTCCCGGATTCACCGCCGAAGCCTCCCGCGTGTCATCCGCTACATCCGGCGATATCTCCGGCCGCACCTCCGGCGACGACGCCCGCTGGCGCAAATTCGCCTGGCTCGTGCTCGGCCTCGCCGCGATCCTTTTCTTTGCCCGCCTCGGCGTCCGCGCGCTCTGGTCTTCGGAATTTCGCTGGGCCGAGATCGCCCGCGAGATGCAGCTCACGTCGAACTACTTCTGGCCCACGATCAACGGCCGTCTTTACTACGACAAGCCGCTCGGAACCTACTGGCTGGTCGTCGCTTCGACCTGGCTGACCGGCGGTATGAATGAGGCTGCGGCCCGCCTCCCCTGCGCAATCGCCGGGATGCTGGCGATTGCGCTACTGATTTCGATTGGCCGGCGCCTCTACGATCTCAAGACCGGCGTCGTCGCCGGATTCATCCTGGCGACCAGCTTCAGCTTCGTCTTTTTTTCACGTCACGCTTCCGCCGACGTCGAGACCGTCGCCGGCGAGCTGGTAGCGCTGTCGCTCTTCCTTCGTCACGAACGCGATCAGGACGGATGGTGGGTGATTGCTTTGTGGCTGGTGATGGCGTTGACCTCGCAAATGAAGGGACTGCTCGGCTTCGTCCTGCCGCTCGCCGTGATCGGTTCATATTGCGCGCTCGCCGATGGATGGGCCGAGTTGGGCCGCGCCCTGCTCACCGGGCCCCTGCGCCAACGCATCCGCTGGATCGTCGATCGCAATCGCTGGTTCTTCAACTGGAAGACACCGTTGGCAATCGTCCTCGGCGGCGCCATCTATTACGTCCCGTTCGCGATTTCCCATCTCCGGACCGGCTCGGTCAGCGGCCTCTCGATGGTCTATCGTGAGAACGTCCAGCGCTACTTCGAGCCCTTCGATCATCGCGGCCCGATTTATCTGTACACCTACGTCATCTTCGCCCTCATGGCGCCGTGGTCGGTGCTCTTGCCGGCCGCGCTCGTCGAGGCGCATCGGCGCCGTCCCGATGATTCCGCTCGCGCTCGCAGCGATCGATTTACGATGGTCTTCTTCTGGGCAACTTTCGTTTTTTATACGCTGTCAGGCTCGCGACGCAGCTATTACATTCTGCCAATCGTCCCCGCCGCCGCGCTCTTCATCGCACGCCTATTCGATCGCCCGTTCAGCGAAATGTCAGCTTTGGCGCGCACTCTGACCAAAATCGGCTTCGGCATAATCGTCTGCGCGATCATCCTCTCGACGCTGGCGTTTATACCGCCGCGACTGTTCCTGCCCGGACCCTATGCGCAGCTACCGCCCGCTCCGAGCCTCGGTATCTTTGCGCTTTTCTGGCTTGGATCGATCGGCGCAATCGTTTACGCGATGCGCAGCTTCCGCCCTGAGCGCATCGGTGCCGCCATCGCCGCGATCGCCTGGCTCTTCATGTTTTATTTCTTCGTTTTTGCGATGCCCGCCAGCGACGCATTTCGCAGCGAGAAACCGTTCGCCGCTCAGGTGCGCACGCTCATTGCCAATGACACGCCGAGCCTCGCCCTCTTCAGGAATCAGGGCCCGGTCTTCTACCTCGGCTTGCGGCAACCGGTTCCCGATTACGACAAACTGCCCGACCTCAACGCCGCCGTCAGCAATCGCAAAGTGAAATGGCTGATCGTCCGCCGCCGCGATATCGCAATGCTGAAATTCAAGAGCGATCCGGTGGCCGCTGAGACTCTCTACCCCTGGGACCCCAAGGAGCACGGCCTCAACGCGATGGTGCTGCTGCGCGTCACTCCGCCGCCAACGTAAAAGCGGTGCCCCGCTGCGCGTCAGCCGCACTCAGAGCCGCATCGGCATCACGACGTAGGTGAACTGGCTATCGGACGGCGTGGTGATTACACCCGGGCTCACTTCGTCGCTGACGCCCAGCACCGCGTCGGTCCCCTCCGGGATAACCGACAGCACCTGTTGCACGTATGAAGCGTTGAAGCCGATCGAAAATTCGTCCCCGCCGAATTCGACATCGATCGTCTCGCTGGCCTCGCCCATTTCCGGGCTGGCCGACGATACCGTCAGCGTACCGCTCGAAAGGCCGAACTTGACTCCGTGATAGCGTTCGTTGGAAAAGATCGCGGCTCGCTTGATCGCACTCAGTAACAGGTCGCGGCCTACGCTGACCTGGTAACGCGATTGCTTCGGGATCACCCCGCGGTAATCCGGAAATTCGCCCTCGACCAGGCGCATCGAAACCTCGGTCGGGCCGCGCTTGATCCATGCCAATGAGCCGTCGAGCGCCAGTTCGACCTCGCCGTCACCGGCCTGATCGAGCAGTTTGCGCAACTCCGCCATGCCCTTGCGCGGAATGATCGCACCGCCCTGCATCGCAAATCCCGCCACTTCCCGATCGACCATCGACAGCCGATGGCCATCGGTGGCGACCATTCGGGCGGTTCCTGCCGCCGGCGAATCGATATAGACCCCGCTCAGATTGTACCGCGCCTCGTCGGGACTCACCGCAAATAGCGTCTTGTCGATCATCGCCGCGAGCACCGTCGCCGCCACCTTGAGGTCGCCCTTGACCGCCTTGCGCGCCGGCTCCGCGCTACCCTTGGCCGCCTGCGACGGCATCGCCGGGAAGCTGCGCGGATCCAGTCCCATCATCTTGAATCGCGCGCGCCCGCACTTGATCTCGACCTGATCGTTCTCGAGCGTCTTGAAGGTGACCTCGTCGCCCTCCGCTTCGCGCACGATCTCGAACAGCTTGCGCGCATTGAGCGTCAGACTGCCCTTCGCCGAAGCCTTGCACGCGACCTCCGTGCGGATCCCGACTTCGAGATCTGTCGCCGAAAGCCTGATTTTATTGCCGTCCGGTTCAATCAGCACGTGGCCGAGAATCGGCACGGTATTGCGCCGCTCGACGATCCCCTGAACCATCGCAAGGCTGTTCTGCAGCGAAACACGTTCGATAGCGAGTTCCATTTATCCCCTGCCCATCGCCCACTACTATTACTATCTGGATCTTGATCTATAAGAACTGATCAGGATCAGCAGAAGGGCCTGTTGATTTGTTCAGCATTATGCCAAGTACCCGCCACCACAGCGAAATCGACTGGGCATAAGATGTTGACAAAACCTCCGCGCAACGCCCTTGCATAAGCTCGCCCCGCTACCCCTGTCGATAGCGCGGCAATTGTACCAAGCTTGTACACAGCTTGCCCCATCCTCAGGCCGCGTTGGCGTGAGTCGCTTTCAGTTCGCGCTCGATCTTCTCGATCGAAAAGCGAAAAGCGGAATCATTGGCGATGCGCCGCGCGATCAGATTGTGCGCGTGAATCACCGTCGAATGATCGCGGCCGAAGGCTTCGCCAATTGCCGGAAACGAGCTGTCGGTCATCTTGCGGCACAGGTACATCGCGACCTGCCGGCAAAAGGCGATGTGCTGCGTGCGCTTTTTCGATTTCAGATCCGCCAGCCGAATATGGAAAAAATCCGCGACGGTCCGCTGAATCGCTTCGACATCCGGTTTTATTTCGTGCGTGCGTATCAAATCGCGCAATGCCTGCCGCGCGAAATCGGTCGTGATGGCCGATTTGCTCATCGAGGCCAGCGCCGAAAGCCGCGTCAGGCAGCCCTCAAGCTCGCGCACATTGGCCGAGACGTTTTGTGCAATGTACAGCGCCACTTCCGGGGGCAGCGGCAGATTATCCAGCGCCGCCTTCTTCTGGATAATCGCGACCCGGGTTTCCAGGTCGGGCGGCGCGATATCCGCAATCAGCCCCGACTCGAAGCGATTGCGCAGCCGATCCTCGAGGCCCGGTATATCGCGCGGGACCTTGTCCGACGTCAGCACGATCTGATGGCGGTCGTTATGGAGTGAGTTGAAGGTATGAAAGAACTCCTCCTGGGTCCGCTCGCGGCCGGCCAGGAATTGCACGTCATCGAGGATCAGCGCATCCACCCGGCGAAACTTTTCCTTGAACTCGCCCATCTTGTCGCGCCTTAGCGAACTGATCAGCTCGTTCATAAAAACTTCCGCCGGCATGAACAGGACCTTGCGCTTTTGATTACTGGTGGCCCACAAATGATGGCCGATCGCCGTCGCCAGATGGGTCTTGCCCAGACCCACACCGCCGTAGATAAACAGTGGATTGTACTTCTCGCCCGGCTGATTGGCCGCAGCTTGCGCCGCCGCATGGGCGAATTGGTTGCTCGATCCCACCACGAACTCCGGGAAGGTATAACGCGGCGCCAGTCCCGGATGCAGCTCGCGGCGCGGCGCTTCCGCGGATGCGATGGCGGTGTTGCTCGATGCGGCGCGGGTCTTTGGGGTGCCGCCGTTCCCGGACGCGCTCGCGTTGCCGCCGCCGTTCCCGTTAACCCCCCTGCTCCCATTGTCGCTGGAGCGCCCATGGCCATTGATGGACGCGCCGATGTCCTTGCCATAGGTCAGTTTTATATCGACCGGCGTACCAACCTCCGCCGAAAGCGAATGCCGCAGCAGGTCGAGATAGCGATCGCTGACCCAATCGCGGAAAAAACGATTGGGCGCCTCGATGGTTGCCGTGCCGCTGTCCATTGCGACGAAACTGAGCGGTCCGATCCAGGTCTCGAAGCTGACTTGGCCCAGAGTTTCGCGAATTCGGTCGGCAGCTCTTTGCCACATACCGTTCATTCTCTCACCCCCTCCCGCCGGACCATGTCCCCCAAGGCCGGCAATCGAAAGTCATGATTTAGGTTTGAATTACTCACAGCCTTATCCACATCTGTTGATAAGTCATATTTCCGCAATTTCCATCGGTCACTGGCCAAATTGCGCAAGCCAATTATCAACTCGCCGCTCGCAGGGATGGAAACTTCCCTGCTGATATCGCGCTGATATCGTGAATCGTTGCGAGTAAGAAAAACTGCTCGTGCCGGTCGGCCACGATCGTCCCGATACGCTGCTCTGCCGCTGCAAGGAAGCGCCCGCCACGACGCGGGTGAATGCAACGGTGAAGGCATACTGAGTAGATTCTTTTCGTGAGTCATTCAAGCAGACCGGCGCGCATCGTGAAAAACACGTGATTTCTCTCGTAATTTTGTCCGCAAAAGTTTTTTTGGATTAGACCTTGCTCCAATGCTGCGTTTTTGTCTTGAGAGACCTTGGCTCTAGGAGCCATCGTCCGCGATCATACAATTTGCCCGATCGTACCGCTTGATCCTTGATCGCGCTTGATCGACTGTCTAAACACCGAGTGTGAGTGAATAATTTTCGTCGTGATGAAAATTTCTTTGAAAAATTCGACTGCCCTCTTCGTCCGCGCCGCAAAAAGAATTCCCGGCGCCGTCAATTCTCCGGTCCGCGCCTGGAAGGCGGTCGGCCAGACGCCCGCCTTTATCGCCCGCGGCGAAGGCGCTTACCTCTTCGATGCCGACGGCAACCGCTTCATCGACTACGTCGGCTCCTACGGCCCCGCGATTCTGGGTCACGCCCATCCCGCCATTTCCGCCGCCATCGCCGACCAGGCGCGCCGCGGACTCTGCTTCGGAGCGCCGACCGAGCTCGAAGTCGAACTGGCCGAGCGCATCAGCGACGCAATCCCGGTCGCCGAAAAAGTCCGCCTCGTCAATTCCGGCACCGAGGCTGGCATGACCGCCCTGCGCATCGCCCGCGCCGCCACCGGCCGTTCCGGCATCATCAAGTTCGACGGCTGTTACCATGGCCACAGCGATTCGCTGCTCGTTCGCGCCGGCTCCGGCGTCATGACCCTTGGCGTCCCCGATAGCGCCGGCGTGCCCGAGGCGCTCGCCGCGTTGACTCAGGTCGCGCCGTACAACTCCCTCGACGCCGTCGAACGCTATTTCGAGGCCGCGCCCAATCGCATCGCCGCCGTCATCGTCGAGCCGCTCGCCGCCAACATGGGGGTCGTGCCGCCCGCCCCCGGATTCCTCAAGGAACTCGGCGCCCTCGCTCATCGCCACGGCGCTTTGCTCATCTGCGACGAGGTCATCTCCGGTTTCCGCCTCCGCTATGGTGCGGCTTACGAACTTTTCGGCGCCGATCCGGACCTCGTGATGTTGGGCAAAATTATCGGCGGTGGGCTGCCGGTTGGCGCGGTGGCTGGTCGCGCCACCCTGCTGGACCTGCTCGCTCCAGTCGGGCCGGTGTACCAGGCAGGCACCCTCTCGGGTAATCCGCTGTCGGTGCGTGCCGGTCTCGAGACCCTGACCCTACTCCGTCAGGCTGGTGTTTACGAACGGCTGGAAGCCGCCGGCGCGCGGCTCGAGACCGGCTTGCGCGCCGCGCTCGAAACGGCCCGGCACCCCGGATGCGTCAATCGCGCGGGCTCGTTGCTGACGCTCTTCCACGGCGTCGGCGAAGTGACCGATGCTGACAGCGCGCGGCGGGCCGACACCGCCGCCTTCGCCGGATTTTTTCATGCGATGTTCGAGCGCGGGATCAATCTCCCGCCCGCCCAGTTCGAGGCGATGTTCGTCTCGCTCGCCCACACCGACGCCGATCTCGACGCCACCATCGCCGCCGCCCAAGCCGCGCTTGTCGATGGAAAAACGGCGCTGGTTGCCAACTGAGCGCGGTCGCACCAGTTCCCCCCGACTTCCCGATGCCATCCGAATCGACTCCGCCCGTCCGCCTGTGGCGCTTCGCCGCCATCGGCGTCGAATTTTTCTCCCCGATTCTCGGCGGCTCGCTGCTCGGCTATTATTCCGACGAATATTTCCATACCGCGCCCGCACTGGCGGTGATCGGACTGCTGCTCGGAGTATTTCTCGGCATGTACCGGCTAATCGTCGAGTTGCGCGACTTTCAGCGCAGGCAACTGCCGCCTCCGCCTCAACCCTAGGCGAGCCTGCGAGCCGATTGCGGAGTTCGCTGGTCCCTGAGCGACGCTGGGTGATATACGGAAGGGCGGGTCGTTCTTTTCTCGGGTAAACCGATGCGTTGCACCAAGTGCGGAACTGAGAATCGCGCGGGCCGTCGCTTTTGCTCGCAGTGCGGTGACCGCTTCATGCTCGCCTGCCCAGCGTGCGGCGCAAAGAACGAGACCGGCGAGAAATTCTGCGGCGATTGCGGCAGCGCGCTCGCTGGTCACGCGGCATCCGCTCCTGCAAGTCCACCTCAAGCTGCATCGACGGCTCCTAATATTCGCCTCGCGCCGGAGCAGCCGGACGCTTCGACAGTGCTCGAAGGCGAGCGCAAGACCGTCACCGCGCTGTTCGCGGACATCAAGGGCTCGACCGAACTGATGGAAGAGCTCGACCCCGAAGAAGCCCGCGCGATTATCGACCCCGCCCTCAAGCTGATGATCGACGCGGCGCATCGTTACGACGGCTACGTGGTGCAATCGACCGGCGATGGAATTTTCGCGCTGTTCGGGGCGCCGGTGGCCCATGAGGACCATCCGCAGCGCGCCGTTCACGCTGCGCTCGCGGCGCGCGATGATCTCCGCCGCAGTGGCGAGGAGTTGCGGAGGCACGGTCGCGCGGGTGTCGAGGTCCGCATCGGAATCAACACCGGCGAGGTCGTGATGCGCTCGGTGCAGACCGGCGGTCACACCGAGTACTCGCCGATCGGCCACCCGATAAACGTCGCCTCGCGGATGCAGACCGCGGCGCCGGCGGACGGCATCGTCGTCAGCGACGACACGCGGCGTTTGGTCGAAGGCTATTTCGAGTTGCGCGGTTTGGGACCGACCGAAATCGAAGGCATCGCCGAGCCGGTCAACGTTTACGAGGTCGTGGGCACCGGCACATTACACAGCCATTTCGATCTCGCCGCACGGCGCGGTTTGACCAAATTCGTTGGCCGCGAGCGCGAGCTCGAGCAGATGCAGCGCGCACTCGAACTCGCGATGAGCGGAAACGGGCAGATCGTCGCGGTGGTGGCCGAGGCCGGGACCGGCAAGTCGCGGCTGTTCTATGAGTTCAAGGCGAAGCTGCCGGCTGACTGTAAATTGCTCGAAGCCTACTCGGTCTCGCACGGCAAGGCCTCGGCGTGGCTGCCGGTGCTCGAATTGCTGCGCGACTATTTCGGCATTCAGGACACCGACGATCCGGCCACGCGGCGCGAGAAGGTTCGTACCGCACTTGAAGGGCTCGACCCCGCGCTGCAAGACCCGCTGCCGTACCTGTTCGGATTATTAGGCATCGTCGAGGGCGCCGATCCGCTCGCGCAGATGGACCCGCAGATCAAGCGTCAACGGTCGCTCGACGCGATCAAGCGCATTGTCCTGCGCGAAAGCCTGAAGCAACCAGTGGTCGTGATTTTCGAAGACCTGCACTGGATCGACTCGCAGACGCAGGCGCTGCTCGATCTCATGGCCGATAGCGTCGCCAATTCGCGCGTGCTGCTACTCTTCAATTATCGCCCCGAGTATCACCACGAGTGGACCAACAAGAGCTACTATTCGCAGCTTCGACTCGACCCGCTTAGCGGCGCAGATGGCGCCGCAATGTTAGCGGCGCTGTTGGGCGATAACGTCGAACTCAATCCGCTCAAGCGGCTGATCGCAGAGCGCACTGGCGGAAATCCGTTCTTCATCGAAGAGATAGTTCAAACGCTTTTCGAGGACGGCGCGCTGGTACGCAATGGCGCGGTGAAGGTGACGCGTTCGCTGTCGCAGTTGCGACTACCGCCGACGGTGCAGGGCATTCTCGCATCGCGCATCGACCGGCTCTCGGCGGAACAAAAGGACCTGCTGCAGACGCTCGCGGTAATCGGACGTGAGTCTGCGCTTGGCCTGATTCGGCAAACTGTATCAACAGAAGTCGCTCAATTGGAACGGATGTTGGCGGATTTGCAGGCGGGCGAGTTCATTTACGAGCAGCCTGCCGCGACCGGCGTCGAGTACGTCTTCAAGCACGCGCTCACCCAGGAGGTTGCTTACAACTCGTTGCTGATCGAGCGCCGCAAACAAATTCACGAACGCGTAGGACAGGCGATGGAGTCGATCTTTGCTGACCAACTTGACGACCATCTGACTCAGTTGGCGTATCACTATAGCCATAGCGATAACATCGACAAAGCAGTTGAATATCTCGGACGTGCAGGCCGGCAGGCGCTGCGGCGCTCGGCTTGTGCCGATGCGGCCACAAGTCTGGGCGCAGCCCTCGATCTGTTGGTAACCCTTCCTGAAAACCCGGAGCGGTTGGGGCGCGAGCTGCCACTGCAAATGGCACTGGCACAAGCCAACATTCCGCTCAAGAACTGGTCGGCGCCGGAAGTTGAGAAGCCTTTTGCAAGGGCGCGTGAAATATGCGAGCAACTCGGTGATCTGCCACAGCTTTTTCCGGTGTTGGTTGGCCTGCGGTCCGTTTACCACGTTCGCGGCCAGTTCGGACCGGCTCGCGAGGCTGGCTTGGACTTATTGCGGCGTGCGCAGAATGTAAACGATCCATCGCTCCTGCTGATGGCGCATGTTGGGCTCGGGCAAACTTTATTGCATCGGGGCGAATTTCTGGCCGCACGACATCATCTCGAAAGTGCCTTGGCCTTGTACGATTTCAAGCGGGACCGGCCACTGGCGGTTTCGTTTGGCGCAGATCTCAAAGAGGGGAGTCTGAGCTATCTGGGTTGGGCCCTATGGCATTTGGGCTATCCGGATCTGGCTGTCAGCAAGTGTGCCGAAGGGATCGCCGCCGGGCGAGCGGCCGAGCATCCGAACAGCATCGCCGCGGGTGAATTCTTCGCCAACGTAGTCAGGATCTATCGGCGCGAGGCTAAAATTGTTCTAGAGAATGTGGAACGGCTGACCGCGTATTGCTATCAACATGATCTGCGCGGATGGCCATTGTTCTCGCGGGGCCATCGCGGGTTGGCCCTGTCATGGCTGGGCCGCGCCGACGAGGGAATCGCTGAGCAGGCCAACGCAATCTTAAAGGCGGTAGGCGCCGAAATCGGCTTTTCGAATCTGCTCTTCAACCTCGCCGATGGTTATCGGGAAGCGGGCCGCTACGACGCCGCTATCCGGACTCTCGATGATGCGTTGGCCGCAGCGGACAAGCAAGAAGAGCATCAATTCGATGCAGCAATTCACCGGCTGCGAGGTGAGTTATTAATATTAAGGAGAAATCCCTCGAACGCCTCTGACGCCGAGCGCTGCTTCGAGCTGGCGATCGAGATCGCGCGCAAGCAAAGCGCGAAATCCTTGGAGCTGCGCGCGACGATCAGTCTCGCGCGACTGCTCGACCGTCAGGGCCGGCGCGACGAGGCGCGCGCGATGCTCGCCGACATCTACGACTGGTTCACCGAGGGCTTCGACACCCCCGACCTCATCGACGCCAAATCACTCCTTGCCCAACTAAGCGACTAACCGCCCCACCCGCCTGAATTCTGAGATTCTGCGCAGAAAAGACCCGGCATTACGCGCCCCGCGATGAAGAAAATCCTATGAACTGGACGGTCCCCACCATCGCCGGCATCCAGCGGATGACCGGGATTCTCGCCGCGATCGCGACCGTAATCCTCGCGCTTGCCGTCTCACCCACCGCCGCCCTGAGCTGCGCCGCCGGCGCCGCCCTGATGATCGCGAATCTATTTCTGCTCACCATCGTCGGCCGCGCGATCATCGCGCTGGCGCAGGGCGGCACAGCTAACAAGGCCGGCGTCATCCTCGCCCCGATCAAGCTTTTCTTATTCGTTGGCGTCGTCTATATTCTGATCGCTTATACGCATATGAATCTGCAGGGATTCATGATCGGGGCCTTGACCCAGATCGTTGCGATCTTTATTGAAACTTGGCACGCTTCCACCCGCACGGTTTTGGCGCGCCCCCCACATCCAGAGGACCACAACGTTTGAAGCCGGTTAATTTCATCGATCTTATTGCGGGCCGCCTTGGTGGTCTCCCGCCGTCCGTGGTTGGGACCTGGATCGTGATGGCCCTGCTACTGATTTTCGCCGTGATGGCCCGTCGCGCCCTCAACGCCGCGGTCGATCCGATGATTCCCGACGCCGGCATGACCCTGCGCGGCTGCGGCGAGGTCATCACCGAATGGCTCGACGGCTTCGTCGCCAACGTCTCCGAACTGCACGGCTCGCGCAAGTTCGTGCCCTTCTTCGGCAGCATCTTCATGTTCATTCTGGCCGCGAATTTCTTCGGCATGATTCCCGGCATGGAACCGCCCACCGGCGACACCAACCTGACCTTTGCGCTCGGCGCAATCTGCTTCGCCTTCTATATTTACCAGGGGTTCAAAACGCAGGGCGCGAGCTATCTCAAGAGTTTTCTCGGCCCGATGTTGCTCCTCGCGCCGCTGATGCTGCCGATTGAGGTCGCCGACAATCTCTTTCGCCCGTTTTCGCTCGGCGTTCGTCTCTTTGCCAATATGTTCGCCGACCATCAGGTGCTCGGCCTCTTCACCCGGTTGACTTACGTGGTCGTGCCGCTGGCGTTTTACGCGTTGGGATCGATCGTCTGTATCGTGCAGGCGCTGGTCTTCACGATCCTTTCGATTACTTATGTCCGCATGGCGAGCGCCTCGCACTGAGCTGCCCTCTAAAACCCCCTTCCTTTTCAGGGAAGAGGCCGGGGTTAGGTCTCCGAGGACTCACAACAGATTTTACACCGCGAACCCGGTAATTCGGTCCGGCCGAAGATGTGGAAGATGAGAAGGTTGGGTTAAATAGCTTAGGGCCGAAGCAAAGGCGCGGTATTCAAGGAGGAACGTGGAATGTTTCGTAGGACCTGGATGTATGTGACGGTGGCGATCGCGATGCTGCTCGCCTCACCGCTCGGCGCGATGGCGCAGGAAGGCGCCGGCGGCGGCATGGGTGGCTCGCGCGCCGGACTCATCGGCCTGGGCATCGGTCTCGGCCTCGGTATCGCCGCTTTCGGCTGCGGCATGGGGCAGGGCAAGCTCGCCGCGTCCGCGATGGAATCGATCGGCCGCAACCCCAACAGCACCAGTCAGCTATTCGTCCCGATGATCATCGGGCTGGCCTTCGTCGAATCGCTGACCCTCTACTCGCTGGTCATTTCGTTCCTGCTGCTCGGCAAAATGTAGCGGCAACTTACACGGAATTTCCCGCGGCCATCCGTCGCAAAACGGGGCTCCCCCTGGGGGCCCCGTTTTCTTTCGGCGCTGTCGATCCGGGCCCCATTAGCTCAGGGTGACAGAGGCACAATTATCGCGCGATCGAGCAACGCGAGCGTGGCCCACCGTCGGCATGGAATGCCGTGAAACCTTTGAAAGGTTTCACACTTCCCACAGTGAACAGGGATCATCGGTCTTGGGGGCGACTGGAGACCGTTCGCCGACGCATAAGCGAAATTTCGAGAGGGCGAAGCCCACATCTTTACCAATCTCGCTGGGCTTCTCCGCTTCAAGGGACCTGGCCTTATCCCGAGCATCGCGAGCGTCAAGCATGATGGGAAGTCTGAAACCTCGCGAGGTTTCAGTTTCTGGAACGCTCCCCTTCTCTTCTTCAATCTCTCCGCTTGGCGCCTTGCAGGACGTCGAACTTCGCCCGCCGCCGCTCGCGCCGCAACAGCGCATAGACCGCGCCCGCACCGCCGTCGTTGGGCCGCGCCGTGGCGAACGCGAGCACGTAGCCACCCGCAATCCCATGCGACAGCCATTGCGCGGCCGCGTGCTTCAGCACCGGCAGTCCGCCCGGCGATCGCAATCCGCGTCCATGCACGATCAGCACGGTGCGACGGCCCTTGCGCACCGAATCGACGATGAAGTTGGTGACCGCTTCCTTGGCATCGGGCTGAATCATCCCGTGGAGATCGAGATGCGCCTGCACCGAGAACTCGCCGCGGCGCAATTGGCTGAGCAGCCGTGGATCGAGTCCGAGCCGCGCGCCTTCGACATACTCCTCGGTCTCGGTCAGCTCGAAGGTGCCCTGGCCCGAAACCAGGTCCGAGAGCTCGGCGAGAACCTCGGCGTCCTCGCTCACGATCTCGCGCTTGATCTGCGGCGCGACGGCCAGCCGCTGGGCCTTGGGAGCGCCAAGCCTTCGCACCCCCTCGAAGGCCTCGCGAAAGAGCGTTTCGTCGTCAACCTGTGGTCTCGGCGGCGACGTGACGGCCGCGGTGATCGACCGTGCTGGTGCGGCCGGAACCGGCTTTGCCGAGGGTTTCGCTGCTACAGGTACAGCCGGCTTGGCGCTCGCCGCACGCTCATCGATCAGCTTCTTCAGGTCCCTGAACGGCGAGGTGAAGATCGGCTTCGCGACCAGCTCCGGATGCGGCGCGCGTCCATTGTCCCGCTTGGGGGTCGATTTCCGTTTCTTCGCCATTTAGCTTATTGACCAGATGATTCGGGCCGAGGCTTCGCGCAGGCTTCGATGACGAGGCTGCGCAGTGCGCGTCATTGAGATGCGCTCGGACCGCGCTTAAATATGACGCCGCGCCCGCCGCGACGCCACCACGAAATGCGCCGCCGGCATTCGACTATCAACACTACTCCCGAACTCCCGACTAACCGAGTGACGCGCGAGATCAAAACGACTGCCGCAACCGCCGCACCCGACGACCTCGACGCGCGCGTGCTCGCGTTCTGGCGGCGCATCTACCGATGCCGCGAGTGCCCGTCGATCGCGCCGTGGCGGAAGTTTCCGCTCGGGCGCCGCGGTACTGCGCGTTTCGGCCTGATGATCCTCGGCGAAGCCCCCGGGCGCGTTTCGCTCGAACACGGCCGGCCGTTCTCGAACCCGCGCAACCTCATGATTCGCCGCGCGTTCGCCCGCGCGGTGGCGCCCCGCGAAATCGAACCCGAACAGATTTTCTATTTCAGCGACACCATAAAATGTTGGCCGTCGTCGGCCACCGGCGCCAATCGTTCGCCCAACGCCGCCGAGAATTCCACCTGCGTCACCCGCCATCTGAAGCGTGAACTCGATCTGATCCGCCCGCGCCTGATCATCGCGTTCGGAGCGCGCGCGGCCGCCGCCGCCCTCGGTGCGCCGGTAAAGCTGGCCGCGATGCATGCGAAACCGGTCATCGGCGGGGCCGGCATCCGCGTCATCCCGCTGATGCATCCGTCCACTATCAATATTGCCGGGATGCGCCGCGTCGGTATTCAATCGCTCGACGACTACGAGGCGCAACTGACCCGTCTGATGCGCGATGAAATCGCACCGGCGCTCGCCCAATTCGACTCCCGCTTGACCGCACCCGCGCCGCGGCGATTTGATTGAAGCAGAGCCGGAATCCTCCGCGCAACCGAGGTGCCTTCCATGCGCAGACTTCTGCTTATTGTCGGCGGCGTGATTGGCGTCGCGATCCTGATCGTAGTCGCCGTCGTCGGCTACGCGTATCTCAACCTCAACTCGATTATCGCCGCCAACCGCGCCCGGCTGCTCGATCGCGTCAGCGCTGCGGTCGGCCGTCCCGTAGAGGTTGGCGAGATCAAGGCAAGCCTCGGCCGCGGCGTTGGCATCGAGGTCACCGGCGTCAAGCTCGCCGACGATGCCGCCTTTTCGCAATTGCCCTTCGTCCAGGCCGCCGACGTTTTTCTCAAGGTCGAACTCCTGCCGTTGCTGCACAAGGAGATCAAGGTCACCGAGCTGGTCCTGAAACAGCCGCAGATTCGGATTATTCGCAGCACCTCTGGCACGATGAACCTCAGCACGATCTCGAAGAAGGGCGCGTCCGCAACCGGCAACTTGCCGCAACCGGGTGCCACTTCGGAGTCCGGTGGCGCGCCATTGTCGTCCGTATCCGGCGGTGCCGCGACTATCAGCAACCTCACTATCGAGACCTTCACGGTCGAGGACGGACGGATCTTCTACCTCGATAAACAGTCTGGCGGCGCGCCGGTGACGGTCAACGCGGTCAATCTCCACGTCACACATTTCAGTCTGGCGGCGCCCTTCGACGTCGCCCTCGATCTTGCGGCTTTCGGCAACCAAAAGAATCTCGAGGTCAGCGGCACGGCCGGACCGATCGTGAAGGCCGGCGCGCTCGAGGCCGGCGCAATTCCGATCAATCTGGACGCCACCATCGGGCCGCTCACGCTGGCGCAACTGAAGTCGGTCCCGCAACTGGCCAAGGCGCTGCCGCGCGCGCTCGTGATCTCCGACGAGGTCAAACTGCAAGCCAAGGTCGCCGGCACGGTTGACGCGATCAGCTTCGACGTGACGGGCGATCTTGGCTCGAATCGCGTGGCCTATGCGCCGAGCTTCGACAAGCCGGCCGGTACCGCGCTCAAGTTCACGGCGAGTGGTGTGCGCACCGCCGGGAAAGTCGTCGTGCGGCAGGCCAACCTGACGCTGGCCGATCTCCAGGCGAAATTAACCGATATCGAGTTTGCCGACGGCAGCCTCAGCGCGCGCGTTGACAGCAACAAGTTCGATTTGGGCCCCATCGCCCGGCTGATTGCCCCTGCGCAGCCCTACAATCCGACTGGTACGGCCGAAATCCATACCGGCGTTCGCTTTGCGAATTCGAAGCCCGCACTGAACGGCACTATCACCTTCGTGAATGTCAACGCCGCGATGCCGCAAGGCAAGACGCCGCCAGTCAGCGATCTCAACGGGACCATCCGGCTGGCCCGCAACGTCGCCAATCTCGGCCCGCTCACCTTCAAGCTCGGGTCGGGCAATGCCCAACTTCAGGCGAGCGTCGATTCGATGCAGCCGGTGCACGCCGCCTACCGCTTGAATGTCGATAAAATCACGCTTGCCGAACTGGTGCCCAGCCGCACGCACGCGGGCGATGAAAACCTGATGCAAGTATCCGCGAGCGGTACGGTGGGCAACGCCGGTGGAGCGCTGGCCGGCTCAACCAATCTCAGCGCCGCTTCCGGGCGATTGGCAAATGTGCCGTTCACCATGCTCGCACTCGACGCGAATTTCGGCGGCGACCGCGTCAACGTGAGTTCATTGAAGTTCGGCGCTTTCGACGGAACGATCAGTGCGGCGGGAGTAGCGACTATCGGCGCGGCGCCGGCCTTCGACTTCAGGATCGATGCGCAAAACGTCAATATGCAAGCGGCGCTCGATTCGCAGCATTCGAAGGCGGCGAACACCATTCGCGGCAGCCTCACCGGCGACGTTCAAATCGCCGGCCACGGCAAAGGGTTGGATCAGGTCAAGCCGACCATGCGCGGCGCGGGGCGCGCCCGGATGGAGAATGGCAAGCTCGTCGGCGTCAATGTCGTCGCGCAAGCGCTCAAGAAGGTCAACAACGTCCCGGGCATCGGCGCGCTGGTGCCGGCCGCGGTGGTGGCCAATCACCCGGAACTGTTCCAATCGCCCGATACCGACATCCAGGAGGCGAGTCTGACTTTCGCGATCCTCGGTCCGCGTATCATTTCGCACGACATAGTCGCGCACTCGACTGACTATTCAATTTTTGCCGACGGCTGGTTCGATCTCGACAAGAATCTCGATCTTGCCGCGAAGATAAAAATGTCGGAGCCATTCAGCAGCGAACTGGTCGCCGCGAGGCACACCGTTAGTTTCTTGACTAACAACGACAGTGAGGTCGAGATTCCCTTGCGGGTTTCCGGCCAGTTGCCGCATCCCGCGGTCGCGCCCGATGTCAGTGTCATTGCACAGCGCGCCGCGACGCATGCGGTACAAAGCCGGGTCGGTCAATTGATTCAGAAAAAAGGGATCGGCGATCTGCTCAGGAAGAATGGCCTCGGCGGCCTGCTGGGAAGGTTTGGCGGCGGCGGTAACGATTCCAGCGGCGGTTCGTCCGACGCAGGCTCTGGCCCGAGTCCGAGTGCGTCCGGAGGATCCGGAAGCTCGGGCGGTTCAGGCAGCATCCCCAACCCCTTCAAGGGCTTATTCCACTAGCCATTTGTTCGAAGGACAAATCGATAACCAGGTAACTATCCCCAACGTGCTCACTGCGGAAACGGGATCACTGCTTTTCCAGTACGTACAGTGTCCGCGGGATACCCTCGAGGGGGCAGCGTTCGATGATGCGGAAGCGCTCGGCGAACGCGCGCTCCTGCGTTTCAATAGTCAGTTCCGAGTACAAAACCTGGTTGCCGCGCGCCAGCCGCCGGAACATCGGGTCGCTACGATCCACCAGTTCCAGAATAACGTAGCGATTACTCAGTCGCGCGATCAGATCGACTATCTCGTCGAGCGGAATCCGGTTAGTGACTAACAGGTGATGCACCACCGCCAGCGCCATCACACAATCGAAGCGGCAGGCACGATCGAGAAATGAGCGGCGCTCGCGATTCTTCCACCCGATCGCCGGACTCGGCGCCGCGATATCGATCCGCAACGGGATGATGCGCGCGTGACGTTCGCAGGCGCGCTCGTAAACCGCGTCGATACTCGGCAGGTCGAGGTCGAGCGCGAGCACGTCGCTGCCGTGGTCGGCCGCGATCAGATCGAACTTGCCGAGATTGCAGCCGAGGTTGATCAGGCGCCCCGGCTTGAGCGATGAGCACGCGTCGGTGACGAATTTCTCCTTGCGCGCGGCCGCGGCCGGCGGATACGAATTGTCGGCCTCGTAGCCGGTCCATTGCGAGGCGCGTGCGGCCGGCTCGAGCCGCTTGATCAGTCGCTCGAGGCGCCGCACCAGGCGCGTGAGGATATAACGATCGCGCTCGGCGTCGTGGTTTGCCGGCGCCGCGACCGGGCGCTCGAGTTCTGCCGCGCGGTTGCTCTCCAGATTGCGCAGCAGATGCGGCACGGTCACCGAAAACAGGTACGGCGGAAACCAGCGGCGCAGCGGTCCCGCAACGCGGTACACCGCGTCCGGATTTACGCCTTCGAGGTCGCCGAGAAAATCGCCGCGGTAATCGTGACCGAATTGGCGATAGAGCATCAGCGGCAACGCGAAATGCCGTAGGAACTGGTTGTATGCCATCCACACCGGCTGCGGCGGTACCGCCTCAATCGAGGTGATATCGATAAGCACCGGTGCCGGGCCGCGCGCGGTCAGGTCGAACTGGATATTGTAGGCGCTCGCGTCTTTGAGCGTGAAGCCGTGCTCGACCAGCGCCGCCTCAATCCGCAATGTGCATTGCGCGGCCGCATGCAGCATTCGCGGCGACCATTCGTAGGGGTAGCTGATGAAGGGCAAGCGGCGCTGGCGCACGTACCAACGGTCATCGCGTTGCTCGAGACGCGCAAGTTCCTCGCGTTCGCTCGCGTCCGCGACGGTCACCGGCAGCAGGTCGCCGCTGGCGCTCAGTCGTTGATATGCGGGACTCGCGAGGAAAGTGCGCAGACGATCAAAGGCTTTGCTATCGAGGGATCGATAAACGGCGTCGCCGTAATGGAGCACGTAGCCGGCCGGGTCGCGAAAGGATCCCGGGTCGCGCGTCACCGTCCCCATCGGCGGGGCTCAGCGCGCGCGGGTAGCCGTGGACTCGGTCTCGGCGGTCTCGCCTTCGGTCATGGCCGGCCGATTACGGCCGAGCATCCGTCTGCCAAATTTTGTCACCGAGCGGCGGAAGTAGAACCATCCACCCAGCACGGCAGCCCCGAGCATTTGCAGCATGAGCATTCCGCTGCCGGCATCGACGTACGCAATTACCATCGCAAATTCATGCTTCGGTACCATCATCATCGTCGTCTTCTTCCTCTCAAGTCGGCAGCCACCTCACGATAGCGCCTATTTCGCGGCGTGAATCATCGCGTCCGTCGCGCTGGATTCTCTCAGGCTGCCACCGCTGCCGCTGCTGCCGCCGTTAAATGGCGGGCAGGCGGTAATCGGTACAGGAACGACTTCTGCCGAGGTGTTTTCCGCGAGCCAGCCCGTCAATTCGTTGGGCTCGTCGAAGTCCCCGCGCAGCAGGGCCAGGATCATGTCGTGAAGCACTAGCGTATTGAATCGGCGATCGTAGCGAACCCCGCGATGTTGCCTGGGGAGCTTCACCAGCAATGGCACCCGGGCATAGAGCCCCTGGTCCGAGGTGATCTTGCCGTCAGCGTCAGGGTGATTGACCGAACCCCACAACCATGGCCGGTACGGGTGGTCGGAACTGATTATTACAGTTGAATTGTTCCAGGTGCCCGCCGCCTCCATCGCGATGCGCATCTCCCCGAGAGTCCGATCCACCAATGAAACATTGCCGACGTAGTCGCCCTTGCAATCGAACCCACCGGTGGCCGCGCGATAGAAACCGGGTGGATGAGGAATCGGGAAATGAATGAACACCATGCCGAATTTGGAGTCGGCGGCGACTTCCTCTGCGCGCTTGAGAAGCTCCTGGTAAATGTGGACGCGGAAATCGCAACGCGCAGCATTATCGACCCGCCTTAGCGCAATTGAACCGAACGGCGTGGCATCGGCTGCGTTCCACAGTTGCGTCAGGATATCGTCGGGGACAGTCGTTCCGGTACGAACCGAATTGGAGTAAGCGGGCGCCCACCAGCAGTAGTTGAAACTGTTCTGCAGAATGCGGCAGTACGGAATATACCATCCGACGATCGCCGTCGCGTACCCTTCACGCATCGCCTGTGCGAACAGATTGTCTTGCGGATTCCATGGCATGCTTTGCCCGGTGCTGGCCAGGGTGATGTTCGCGCTTGACGGTCCGGTCGGGTCCATCTGCGAAATTTCATAGCCCGATAGATAGGTGGGCAGCGAGAGGCGCGTGCACGAAGTGGGTGAAATTGCGTTCGTTGCGACTACCGATTCCTGCGTGAAGCGATCGACTTCAGGCATCTTGATGCCGAAGCGGCTATGGTTGTCGATTATCCCGCGATCCAGCTCATCGAACAAAAGCCAGACTACGCGTGAATGCTCCCGAACTTTTACCACATGATTCATCGCGACCGCGGGCTGATCCTGATACTGCCGGGCAAATCCGAAATAGCTTTCAAATTGGTTGCCTGCCTGTAAGAACGTGATCAGGACGAAGGGAATTTCCATCATCACGATCGGGATGACGACTTTCTCGAGTTGTCGCCCCCAGCGGACAATCGCGGCGATCAGCAGGACCGCGACCAATGCAAGCGCCATATGGGCGGCGTTGGGCGCATGAAGAGCGGCCATCCGCGTACCATAGGCACACTTGCGTCTCCAGCCACCAGAAGCGCGGCGTTCGTACCAACAGCGTGTGAATGGGAATTAGAGCAAATGCGAGAAACAACGTCCGCACGCTGTTCTTCAGCCAGCGCGGTCCCAATTCCCGTACCACTGTCGCCGCCGACCAAAAGCTCGCCGTCAGAAAGAGTACCGCGATAACCACGCCCACCACGTCCATTCGCGTGGGCGGGGCCTTGCGAAAGAAGATGTCGTTTGCACTCAGACCGAGCACCCGAGTCCACGGGTCAAGCAGACAAAGATTTGCGAGCGAAAGCGCGAGGAAGAAGTCTTTGAGCGCCCGACTGGTGTGTTTCCCGAGTTTCATCGCAGTTCAGTGCCGCCCCTATAATCTACGAACGGGCGCGTCCTAAGGCAAGGCAGGACCCTAATGTTTATTCAAGCTACATTGGTTTAAGTTAGTAATCTACATAAAAATTGCAGATATTACATTATTTGACATACATATAATCTCCTTGCGGTCATGGTTCGGTGATTTGAGCCCGGGCACTTTAGCGCCCTAGCTCCACAATCGTGGCGCCGGCTCCTCCATGATGCGGTTCGGCCTGACGAAACGATGCACAATAGGGCGAAGAGCCAAGATAATCGTACACCGCCTTCTTTAGAGCACCCGATCCGATCCCATGGATCACGCGAACCTCGGCGTGATTGGTCAAGTAAGCCTGGTCGAGAAACTCCTCGAGCTTGCGCAACGCTTCGCCTGTGCGCATCCCGACCAGATTGAGCTCATCGCGATCGTTGGCCGCCGCGGTGACCGTGACTCGCGGCGCGGGCGCTGGAGCGGTCGTAGCGCGTGCCCGGCGCAGGCGGTCTGCGGAGACCTCGATTCGCAGTCCGCCGCGGCCGACCACCGCACGGTCCTCGTCGAGAGCGATCAGTTCGCCGCGAATCTCGCCTAATTCAACCTGATCGCCCACCTTGAGCGGAGCGTCGTCTCCGCGCGATGCGCGATCGTCCGTACGCGGGACCACCCGCTCGATCCGGGCAGCGGCATTGGCGAGCGTCTGCCCCAGTTCGCGACGTCCCTTGGTGCCGGCCTTCAACTCCGCCAGCACCGCGGAACCCTCGCGCCGCAATTCTTCGATCGTATGAGCTCCTTCCCCGCGTATACGATCGCGCTCGGCCTCGGCGCGGATGCGCGCCCGTTCGGCGGCCTCGGCGGTGTCGCGTTCGCGATCCGTGAGCGCGCGCTCGCGTTCGCGCAGCCGCTCGGTATGGTTATGCAGGCGCAGGCGTTCCTCCTCCAGCCGCCGCAGCGCTTCGGCCAGTTCCGCAGTGCCCGCCGGCAATGCGGCCTCCGCGGCCGCGACAATCTCAGGCGGCAATTCGAGCCGGCGCGCGACCGCCAGCCCATAGCTCTGCCCGATCGTATGCGGCTTCAGCCGGTAGAGCGGCGCCAACCGTTCCGGATCGAAATCCACCGCCGCCGCCTCGAAACCCGCGCGCGAGTATGCATGCAGCTTGACCGCCGTCGAATGGGTTGCGACCGCCACCAGGCAGTCGCGATCGCCCAGGTAATCCATGAGGCCGATCGCGAGCGCCGCACCCTCGACCGGGTCGGTGCCGCCGCCGGGTTCATCCAGAATGACCAGCGCCGGCTCGCGCAGCGACCGGATTATTTCGCTCAAGTTGGTGATATGCGCGGCGAAGCTCGAAAGGCTCGCCTCGATCGACTGCGCGTCCCCGATATCGGCGAAGACGCTGCGGAAGATCTTGATCTTGCTGCCTTCGCGCACGGGAATCAGCAGGCCCGCCTGCGCCATCAGCGCGAACAGCCCGACGGTCTTCAGCGCGACCGTTTTGCCGCCGGTATTGGGTCCCGAGATCACGATACCGCGCTGGCCGGGTGCGATCGTTACGTCGATCGGCACAACCTCGCGCCCGCTCGTCTGCAGCAGCGGATGCCGTGCGGCGATCAGATCGATGCCGTCGTCGGTGAGTTCGGGTTCGATACAGCCGAAGCGCTCCGCGAAAATGGCGCGCGCATTGAGCGCGTCGATCTCGACCAGCGCCGCAAACGTCATCTGCAGCTCGGGCAGGTAGCCCCGCACCATCGCCGTCAGCCGCATCAGCAGGCGGTACTCCTCGGCCTCGGCCTCGCGCTCGAGCATCATCAGCCGGTTATTCAATTCCACCGCCCAAATCGGCTCCACGAAAAGCGTTTCGCCCGAGACCGATCGGTCCTGCACGATGCCTTCGAGCCGCTCCGAGTAGTTCAGCTTGAGCGGCAGCACGAAGCGGCGGTTGCGCACCGTGACCAGGTAGTCCGAGACGAACGGATCCATGCCCGCGGCGTTGAGCGATCGCGCAAGGCGGGTTTCCAACTCGAGCCGTTCGTCGCGCAAGCGCGTGCGCACGCGCTTCAACTCCGGGCTCGCGTCGTCGAGCATGCCGCCGTCGTCGGCCAGCGCGCGCAGCATCGCGTCGGCGAGCTCCTTGGGTGCGACCAGGTTCTGCGCGATCGCCGCGACGTGCGGGCGCGCTTCGACCCGCGATCGCAAAAAGGCCGCGGCCGTGCGCGAGGCCACCACAAAGTCGCGAATCCGCACCAGCGAAGCGCCGTTGAGCACCGCGTCCTCGGGCGCGGCGCCCAGCAGGTGTTCGTGCTGATCGTCGAAATCCTCGATCGGCACGGAACCCGAACGCGAACGCAGGCCGGCCATCTCCGCAGTTGCGCGCAGACGTTCGCGCACTACCGCGCCATCCACCGACGGACGCAACGCCGCGATCGCTCGGCGTCCCGGTTCGGAGACCGCGAACTCGCGCACCAGCGCGACCACCTTGTCGTATTCGAGCGCTTTTAAATCCCGTTCACGCATCGCCGCCTGCTAGCTTGCCCCGTTATCTGGTTCCCGATGTACCCGCAATCGCATCCCCGGCTACCCGCTTCACCGCGCCGATGTCCAAGCTTATAAGAGTCATGGTACAGCATCGATGCCGGGTGGCGACGCGCGCCGCGGCGATGAGGATTTGCATGGAACGAATCGAGTCCCGCGTGAGCCCCAACAGCCCCGACTTCAAGCGCAATCGCGAGGTGATGGAAGGTCAAGTCGCCAAATTGCGCGCCGAGATCGAGCGCATCCGCCTGGGCGGCCCCGAAAACGCCCGCCGGCGCCATGTCGAACGCGGCAAGCTGCTGGTGCGCGATCGCGTCAAGCGCCTGATCGATCCCGACAGCCCCTTTATCGAGCTGTCGCCGCTCGCCGCCTGGGGCATGTACGACGAGGAGGCGCCCGCCGCGAGCCTCGTCACCGGCCTCGGTCGCATTCAGGGGCGCGAGGCCGTCATCGTCGCCAACGACGCCACCGTCAAGGGCGGCACCTATTATCCGGTTACCGTGAAGAAGCACCTGCGCGCGCAGGAAATCGCCATCGAGAACCGGCTGCCATGCGTGTACCTGGTCGATTCGGGCGGCGCCTTCCTGCCGCTACAGTCCGAGGTCTTTCCCGACCGTGAACATTTTGGCCGTATCTTCTACAATATGGCGCAAATGTCGGCGCTCGGCATAGCGCAGGTCGCCGTCGTCATGGGCTCCTGCACCGCCGGCGGCGCCTACGTCCCCGCGATGGCCGACGAGAGCATCATCGTGCGCGACCAGGGCACCATCTTCCTCGCCGGCCCGCCGCTGGTGCGCGCTGCCACCGGCGAGGTCGTCACGGCCGAGGAACTCGGCGGCGGCGACGTCCATACGCGCCTCTCCGGCGTCAGCGACCATCTTGCCGACGACGATGGCCACGCGCTCGAAATCGCCCGCTCGATTTTCTCAAATCTCGGTAAGCGGCCGCCGCAAAACGTCCTTGCGCAGGATTCTCCCGAAGACCCCTACTACGATCCCGCCGAACTCTACGGCATCGTCTCGCACGACTCGCGCAAACCCTACGAAGTGCGCGAGGTCATCGCGCGCCTCGTTGACGGCTCCCGGATGCAGGAGTTCAAGGCGCGCTACGGCACCTCCCTGGTGACCGGTTTCGCGCGCATCTACGGCTACCCGGTCGGCATCATCGCCAACAACGGCGTGCTCTTCAGCGAGTCGGCCTTGAAGGCGACCCACTTCATCGAGCTGTGCTGCGCGCGCCGCGTCCCGCTGATCTTCCTGCAGAACATCACCGGCTTCATCGTCGGCAAGCGCTACGAGCAGGGCGGCATCGCCAAGGACGGCGCCAAGATGGTCAATGCGGTCGCCAACGCCCAGGTGCCGAAATTCACCGTGATCATCGGCACGTCCAACGGCGCCGGCAATTACGGCATGTGCGGACGCGCCTATTCGCCGCGACTGCTTTTCATGTGGCCCAACTCCCGCATTTCCGTGATGGGCGGGGAGCAGGCCGCTAACGTGCTCTTGACGGTGAAACTCGATCAGATGGGACGCGAGGGTGGCAAGATGTCGCCCGAGGATCAGGCCGAATTCGTGCGTCCGACGCTCGAAAAATACGAACGCGAATCGAGTTGCTATTTCGCCAGCGCGCGCCTCTGGGACGACGGTGTGATCGATCCGCTCGAGACCCGCGCGACGCTCGCCCTCGGCATCGCCGCGTCGCTCAACGCCGGGATTCCCCCGGCCACCAGCTTCGGCGTCTTTCGTATGTAGCGCGCCGCCGCCGTGATGCTTTAACCGATGGATTCCGCGGGACATCCGAAAATTGCGCTGCTCTTCCCCGGGCAGCACGCCGACGCCGCCGCGGTGCTCGGCCGCGCCTTCGTCAACGATCCGCTAATTCGCGCGATCATCGGCGGCGGCGGCCTCAGTGATGCCGGCGAATGCGCCCGGCGCATGGCTCTGCTCTTTGGAGTAATCCTCGCCGAGCAGTGTCACTCGGGCCACCCGGTGCTCGGCGTGATTCACGAGGGGCGGGTCGCCGCCGCCGCGATTATCGAACAGGTCGAGCGCCCGTCCTCATCCGCGGCGACCGTCATTCGCGGCCTCACCCTGATGCCCGATCTTGTCCGCGCCGGCGGGTTCAGCGGCGTCCTCCGTGCGATCTCGACGCTCGATACGCTGCTGAAGCATCGTCCCGCCGAGCCGCACATCTACCTCAACGTTCTCGGAGTCGAACCCGATCTCCAGCGTCGCCACTTCGGCGTCGCCCTGCTCGACTATCTCCGTGCGCAGACCGCGATGCGCCCCGATCTCGCCGGCGTTTATCTCGAGACCGCGACCGAGGCCAACGTCGCCTACTACAGCCACGTCGGCTACCGGGTGATCGGCGAGATCCGCCCGCTCGGCGTGCGCGTCTGGCGCATGCTCCAACCGCGGACTGCGTAACGCGCCGTTTGATCGAGAGCTTGGTTTGAAGTGCGGCGCGCCGGAGGCGGTGAACCTGAATTCACCGCCCCGGCGCGCGCGTTGGATTAGCTATTTGTTATGCCCGCGATCACGAACCTCGGCGATTACAGCCCCGAGCACTCGCCCTGCTTGTGTCCGCCGACAGTGTTGCTGCCAGCGATCCCCGTAACCGGCGGGGTGTCGTTCTGGCACTGCAAATTGCCGTTGATCGAGTTATTCGAGATCAGTCCCTGCGCGTCGTTGTTCTGGAATTGCAGGTTGCCCTTTATGGTGTTTCCCAAGCAGAACGCTGGTGGCGCCTGCCCGATGTCCCAGGGCGAATCGGACGAGCTCTGCTGAATCTGCAGATTACCGCCGATCAGGCTGTCGCAGATGAAATTTTCGCCGCTGGCAGGTGGGTTGCCCTGCAGACGAGCCACCTGAAGGTTGCCATCGACGATCGTGCGGTTGAGCGCCACGAACTCCGCATCCTGGGCCTGCACGTTTCCGCGGATGGTCGCGCCGCTTGCCACCAGCGCGCCGTCGACCGTGAGGTTGCCATTCACGGTGGTGCCGTTAAGCGCACAGCGGCCTCCCGCCGGAATCTTGAGGTTACCGTTTACGGTAGTCGCGCCGAATCCGCACGGCGCGAACGCGACGCCACGGAACACCTGTCCGGCGCCGGACTCCTGCAAGGTGATGAACGTGTCGCTGCCGGGCAGCGTGGTCGCGCCGATCGGGTCGCTCACGGCCACCAACCGATCCGGATCGGGCTCACCGCCCGAGATCGAGCTCGACTGTGCGGTGATCGCGTAGATCGTCACGGTGCCATCCTGATTCACGATCCCGGTCAGGTTGCGCAGCCCCGTGGTCGTGGTCGGAACCGGATAGCCCGTGATATTCTCTGCCACGCCAAGATCCAAGCCGTTCTGGATCGTGTACAGCAGCGTCCAGGTGCCGCTGACAAGTTCCCATTTCTGCAGTCCCGGCACCTCAGCAGGATTGCCGCTGCTTCCCTCGTCCGCCACATAAACGGTGGTCGGGTTGGCGAAGAAGAACGCGAAGGGCGTGATCGGCGCAGCCGCGCCGCTGATCGGATCCGTCGCCGGATCGCCGAACAGCTTTATGATGGTATTGCCGGTGCCGGTCGGCAAACCGGCGCCGGTGCCGTTCTCGACCTGGAACAGGCCGTCGTCGCCGTTGCCACCGCTGCCCTTTGAGACGTACAGGTTGCCGTTGAAGATGCCGAGTCCGCGCCAGTTGTTGTCCTTGACATGCTTCGTGTTGCTCTCGTCGGGACGATCAGCGGCATCGTAGCAGCCGAGCTGGGTCGAGGCACTCGACCCCGGGGCGCCGATACGCACGCCGATAGTGAGGCCGGGTCCGGTGGTGCCGCTCTTGAATGTGCAGGGGCCCGTGGGTTTGGGGTAGGTGGTCGAGTCGGAGTTGCCCGCCATATAGAACTGGGTGCCGTCGACGGTGGTCGCCGCGCGCGGGTTGTCACCACTGAACGCGTTGCTCTCGTTCTGCAGCGTGACCGTCCCATTTCCCCCGATCATGGCGATTTCGCGGTCGTAGGCCGGAAATACCGGGGTGTCCGGCGACTGCAGATTCGTGCCGGCTCCGGTGGTGTAGGAGTTCGAGACGCTCTCTAGCTCGTCGGCCGCCTGGTAGCCCATATAGGTGAGGAACTCGCCGTTGGCCGACAGCTCAAGAGCGCCCTCGGACTTCGAGCTGAAGCTGGTCGTGATGGGGGAATTCGGCACAGTGAGCGCCGTCAGGTCGAGCGACGTGACCACCGGCGAGAACGGTGTAGTGGTGTACTCGTCGAGGTGGATGCTGCCCTGGATTCCCGAGATGCTCGGATCGTTGAAGATGGTCGGATAGCCTCCGTAGGTCGAGGACGGCCCCCCGTCGTACTGGATGCGGCTGACTACCAAGTTGCCGGGCATGAAGCCCGGGAAGGCCGAACCGCCCGCGAGCGCCGGCGCCGCCGTTGTGCTCAGCATCGCGACCCCCGCCAGGGCCGCGATCAACCGCGAGTATGGCCTGCGCGCCCGAGCGTTGAAGCCCTGCAAACGTACAAAGTTGGACATTTTTTCCTCCCGCCAGAATCTAGTGATTGATGAAACGAATGCGGCGAGAGTCTAACAGTCGATTGTTACCTTGAGATGAAAGATGCGTTGCGGCTGAGGCAACAGTTGGTTGCGGGTCGTCAGAACGCGCCGGTCACCCTCACAAGAGCGACGGAGCTCTTCTGCTCCGAAGTATCATTGGCCCGGGCGAATCATCTTCTCCGGCACCACCAGCCGATCGAACTCCTCGCCCTTGAGGTAGCCCAGCTCCTCGCACGCGTGCCGCAACGTGACGCCCCGCTCGTGCGCATGCTTCGCCACCTTGGCCGCCTTGTCGTAGCCGAGATGCGGGCTGAGCGCCGTCACCAGCATCAGCGAGCTCTCCAGGTAATGCTTGATCTTGGGGCGATTCGGCTCGATTCCATCGACGCAGTATTTCGCGAACAGCACTGCCGAATCCGACAGCAGCGCAATCGAATGCAGCAGGTTGTGGATGATGACCGGCTTGAAGACGTTGAGCTCGAAGTTGCCCTGCGTGCCCGCAATCGTTATCGCGGTGTCGTTGCCGATCACCTGCACGCACACCATCGTCATCGCCTCCGACTGCGTCGGATTCACCTTGCCCGGCATGATCGACGAGCCCGGTTCGTTTTCCGGCAGCGTCAGTTCCGCCAGGCCGCAGCGCGGCCCCGAGCCCATCCAGCGGATGTCGTTGGCCACCTTCATCAATGAGCACGCGAGCGTCTTGAGCGCCCCGCTCGCCATCACCAGCGCGTCGTGTCCGGCCAGCGCCGCAAACTTGTTGGGCGCCGAGGTGAACGGCAGCCCGGTAAGCTCCGCGATTCGCTTCGAGCACCGCACGTCGAACTCCGGATGCGTATTCAGTCCCGTGCCGACCGCAGTGCCGCCAATCGCCAGCTCCAGCACGTCCGGCAGCACCATCCTGATGCGCGCGATGTCATATTCGAGTTGCGCGATATAGCCCGAGAACTCCTGTCCCAGCGTCAGCGGCACCGCGTCCATCAGATGGGTGCGGCCGATCTTCACGATATCTGCGATTTCAGCCTGCTTGCGCTTGAGCGACTCGACCAGCTTCGCCAGCGCCGGCAGCAGCCGCTGCGTCAGCTCCTCGGCCGCCGCGATATGCATCGCGGTCGGGAAGGTGTCGTTCGACGACTGCGACATGTTGACGTGGTCGTTGGGATGAATCGGCCTCTTGCTGCCCAGCTCGCCGCCCGCCAGCTCGATCGCGCGGTTCGAGATGACCTCGTTGGCGTTCATGTTGGTCTGCGTGCCGCTGCCCGTCTGCCACACCCGCAACGGAAATTCGGCGTCGAGCGTGCCCGCGATTACCTCGTCGGCCGCCTGCTCGATCAGCGCGCATTTGTCTGCCGGAAGCTGTCCGAGATCGCGATTCACTTCGGCGGCCGCCTTCTTCAGCACGCCGAACGCGCGCACGATCGATCGCGGCATCTGGTCGTGCCCGATCGCGAAATGCATCAGCGACCGTTCAGTCTGCGCCCCCCAGTAATGGTTCGCCGGGACCTCGATCGCGCCCATGCTGTCGGTTTCCGTCCGCATCCCTTTGCCGTTCTTCATCGCCTTCAACTCCCGTCAAATTGCCAAACAAATCACAAACGCTTCGAATCCTAATCGTATTTTCCGCAGATCACTAGGCGAGCCTCCCGCCTACGCGCTCGCGAAAGGTCCCGACGGTATCGCGCGCATGACCGATCATCCCGGTTCACCGTGGGAAGTTTGAAACCTTTCAAAGGTTTCAAGAGCCTTTGCCGCTCTTCCATCCCGCGCTCTCATTCCGAGCTTGCGCAGAGTCCCAATCCCCGTATGTTCTCAATCCGCGGCCCGTTCACGCGCCGGTTGACTTGAACGCGCCGTCCCGCTTTTCTAGACGGTCACGCCGTTATAGGTTAAACCGGTTACAGGAGAGGATAAGCACCCATGCCGTGGACGATTACCCGCCTTTGCATCGATTGCGTAGACACCGGCTGTGTCAGCGTTTGCCCGGTCGATTGCATCTACGAATACGTCGGTGACGACCGCAAGAGCTTCCCCAACCAGCTCTACATCAACCCCGACGAATGCATCGATTGTGGTGCCTGCGAACCCGAATGCCCGTGGCAGGCAATCTTCGAGGAGCCGGCGGTCCCCGACGTCTTTAACGCCGACATCGCCCTCAATCATCAGACCGTAGAATTGGCCGATCAGTTCAAGGTCAAAACCTTCCAGCAGGTCGTGCATCCTACGCCCGAACAGATCGCCGCCAACAAGGCCAAGTGGGGCTGGACCGACGGCTGACGCCGCGCGGTCGTAACTGCCCGATCGTCGCCCGGCGGCGCGCGCTCCGCCTCCTCCGCGTGGGAGCGCGTTCATCGCCGGCGCTTTTGCGCCCTTGTCGGCAGATTACGCCAGGGGGAACTTTAGCTTGGCTGGATTACTCACCCGCGTCGCTCCCGCGCTTGTGATTGCGGCGCTGATAGCATCGGCAACGCTCGCCGGCGCCGCCGACGGACCGCGGCCCGGAATGTGGAAGGTCACCACTCGCGTCAACCGCGAGGGCACCACCTCCGAGCCGAATTCGCAAACCAATTGCGTCACCGCCGCCCAGATGAAGGATCCGGGCCAGTCGCTGATGCCGCCCGATACGGCGGACGAAAAATGCACCCGCACGCACTACGAATGGACCGGCGCCAAGCTGAACTGGCGCATGCAGTGCAGTGGTAAGATGGCGATGAGCGGCGGCGGCGACATCGTCTTCGACACGCCCGAACATTACCGTGGGAAAATCACCACCACCGGATCGATCAACGGCCACGACTTCACCTCGACCATCATGCTCGAAGGTGAGCGCGTCGGCGAATGCCCCAACCCGTAGCCGCCCCGCTCTTCAATTGATGCCTCTCCCCTTGCGGGAGAGGCCGCCTGAACGCGCAGCGTTCGGCGGGTGAGGGACCCTTAAAAAATACAATTTCAATTTCTTCTAACGGAATAGACGCCACATACAGGATTGCGCAATTCTGAAAGACCTCTCCTTGTCCAGGGAGAGGTCGTCGAAGGAGTTAACAAACCTTTCGGCGGGCGAGGCCCCCCTTGGTCATTCCTCGCTGCGCTCAGGGTGACACTGGCGCGTGAGGGCAGTCCCGATCTTCATGCTCGCCGCACAAAAAAACGAGAGGCCCTGCGTGTGCAGGGCCTCTCTCGGAATCAAGTAGCCTCGAAGGGAAACTTACTTCGCAGTGAGGCCGCGTGGGCTGCCGACGCCGGTGCAGTAGTCCCAACTCTTCCCGACAAAGCAGCCGTTGCCGCCGGTCGTAATGTCGTAAAAGTTGTTACCGTACGCTCTCGCTGCCGGGAGTTGAGCATAGAGCAGGTTGTCCTCCTCATTGGTGTAGTAGCCTGACGGATCTACCGGCGGGAGGAAATACGAGCCTAACTTTTGCCCGGCGAGGTTGGTGATGCCGGCCAGAGCAGGCGATGCCACACTGGTGCCTCCGACTATCCCCCAGCCGCCATAGCCGTATTGGCTATAGAAATCTACTCCCGTGTTCGGATCGGCGTCGAAGGCGTAGTCAGGCGTCTGACGACTAGCGAAACCGAAGATTGGGTATTGGTAGTCGGCCCATGCCCCTGTGTTTCCGCTGGTGAAGGTATTCGACCAGACTTCCTGCGAACTGCTGCCGCCGCCTGAACCAGCCCAGCAGCTCTCGTTCGCAAAAGTACCATTGGAATTGCGATTCACCGCAGTGCCGCCGGCCGAGACTACCCAAGGCGAGGAGCTAGGATAGCCAGCGCCGCAGCCGGAGTCGCCGGCCGAGGCGAAATAGGTGATATTCGGAACCTGAACCGGAAGTGTACTGTAGTTGTTAAAGAAGAAGTAGTAGTCGTCGGCCGTTTCGCCCCCGTACTCGCCGCCTCCCCAGCTATTTGAGATGTCGCCTCCGCCCGCGGCCGCCACTAACCCACTCGCCACAAACTCGGCGTAGTACAGATCCGTGTTAGAATTTGTGCAGGCCTCCACCAGAATGATCTTGGCGTTGGGCGCCATGGCGTGTGCCCATTCGATATCCAGGGATGATTCCACTGACCAACCTTTGTCGGCAGTGGGAGTGCCGCAATGACCATTGCCGTTGGCATAGACCTTTTGGAAGTTTGCCGCAGGCAGGCCGAATTGTTTTGAGAATGTGACTATGTCAGTAGCCGCGTCTGGGTTATCGTAGGCGTCCACCAGAGCGATCGCACCCCAACCGCCTTTGGGTTGCTGTTTCCCTCCGGGTTTCTTGCATCCAGAATACTTCGGGCCAACTCCGTAAACGCAGCCTAGAGAAGCTGGGGTCTCGCCGTTTTGGGGTTTTGGCGTACCACCTGATGCTGGCGCCCCTAGGAGCACGTAATCAGTGTGCATGGATACGCCGGCATCCGCAGGATTTTCGATGCTGCTCTCCGGGACATAAACATTGGCAGGGGCAGCATAGCCCAAGCCCCCGGTCCCCTCGCCCAGTTGGACGGTGTCCGACGGCACGGCGCTCGGCGACACGCTTTGGGCCAATGCAACGGCCGGCAAGCTCCCGGCTAGAGCAAAGACGCCGAGGCCCACGAGCAATCCTGAGCCGAATCTGACTCTCTCAAGTATCTTGAGGTTCATTTCTCATCGTCCTCCCTTTAGAAGACTCTTGTTATGTTGATAAATTACTAGAGGCGATTTGAGATGGTATAATTGCCTACTCGGAACCAAAGTCGTCAGCGTCCTCCCTTCGACTAGGTGTGCAACACCGCTTGGGACTGAGATGGAGCACTGCTACCAGTTAAGTCGAGCCTCATTCAATTGCACAACCGTAATAGGCCGAACATAGTGCGACTAAGGATGAATAGGCGATTCCAGGTCGTTTTGCAAGCTCAAATATAACTTCCGTTCAGGACAGGCTTGATTGAAACGGTAGGTTGCCTAAAAGGTATTACGTGATTCACGCGACGGTGGCCTCGGATTGCTTTCAGAGCTAAATCCTGCCGATAGTCGCGATCTGGTGCGGGCGTGAACCAAGCGTCGGCAATACGCCCCGCAGTAGATAAAAGCTCCGGACAGGAGTACTTGGATGAAGCTTCGGTGCATAGATTGGAAGTGCGCATGTTCACAGATTCGGTGGCTGGTTTTAGCCGGTGCAGCGATCGCCGCTGCCGTGTCGGTGGCTACCGCCGGAGACCGCATCGTTGATGTGAGCGGAGTGAAGCAAGTGGATTCGATGATCATTGCCCAGGCGGCGGGCAACACGTCTCATGCCTCCGGCAGATGTATCCTGTCGGGATGCAGCCGTGAAATATGCGCCGACGAAAATGTGATCACGCCGTGCATCTGGCGACCGGAGTTTGCATGCTATAAGAAAGCGGTTTGTGAAGTGCAATCCGACGGTAAATGCGGCTGGACAATGACGGCCGAGCTCAAAGCATGCTTGAGAAACTCGCAAAGCGCGCCTTTCGGAAATAACGATCGAGGCATGGCGCCTCCGCCGCCGAATTGACGATCGGCAGCCGGACTGCTTCTCGTAGTCGGTGATACAAGTCAATTTGCGCGGGACCGTAAGATTGGTCGCAATCGTTGGGAGGTGGTCAGGGTATGGAAGCGCGCCGGCAAATAATCCGCCCGGGTCGATTCAGTAAGCTGTCGTTGAGTCTGATGACCGCGGCGATGACGATCGCGATGGCGTCAACGGCCCTGGCGCAGAACGCCTCGTTTCTGCCGGATTTTTCCGCGACGGAAATCGCCCATCTCAGGGGCCGCGAAATCGCCTCGAAGGTCTATCTTTCAGGCTTGAACTTCCGGGCTGAACCGGCGCCCGGATCCGCTTTCATCTATCTCAGCGCTAACAACACCATGTACAGGGTGATGTTCCACGGGACCCAATGCGTCGAAACGGCGGGCATCCGGGCGCAGATGGTGATTACTCCGTTGCAGCTATTGTCCGGGGTTAAGGTGCAGCGCACGCCTAGCGGGACCGAAGTTATCGAGGGTCACCCCTGTAAAATCGAGAACGTGGTAGTCACCGCAGCCGACGGCAAATCGACGCGGTTCAAGCTTTGGGAAGCGACGGATCTCAAGGGAATTCCAGTCAAGATGGAATTATTCGCGGACCGCGGAGAGCATATTACAACCTACCGCGACATCGTCGTGGGCACACCCGATGCGGCGCTCTTCACGCCCCCGAAAAACTGCAAACCGTTCGAAAAGACCTACCAAATCGCGCCCCCCGGCAAATGAAGCGGATCGATCGAACCTGATGCCGGGAGAGGGAAAGATGCGGCGCGGGAAAGAGAAGGAGAAAGAGCCGTGAAACCTTTGAAAAGTTTCACACTTCCCACGGTGAAAGGGGTGAGCAGGTCTTGCGGATCGCGTCCATGAGACCCTTGGTTGATGCGGACGCGCGGAGGCCCGCGTGCATTTCCGCACGGCTATCCACCCGAGCAATGCGAGCGGGAATTATAGCGAGTATTTACAGGGCGCAGCCCGCATCTTTAGCAATGGGAAGTCTGAAACCTCATGAGGTTTCAGAAAGAAACCATAAGTTCTGTGTTCTTCGACAACTCTCCCTTTCGTGGTGTCGGCGGCGCGGGTGGGCGGTTGGTGCGCTAGACGATGCGCTTTTGCCCGTGCTTGAAGCCGCCCTGCTCGCCGATCGCCGCCTTGTCCTGGTCGGGCTCGCGCGTACGGCCGCGCCCGCGCCCGCGATTCTCACTGCCGCGCTCGCTCGGATCGCGCCGCTCATCGACCGGTGAAATCTCAATCGCGCGCATGAAGCCGTCGCCGGTCGATCGTGTTGCGATCATCGGATCGTCTTTCAGGGCCAGATGCACGATCCGGCGATCGCGCGGCGGCATCGGCTCCAGTATCACCGCCGTATGCTCCCGCTTGGCCTGCTCGCCCTTGGACAACGCCATTCGCTGCAGTAGCCGGCGGCGGCGCGCGCGGTAGGACTCGGTGTCGATTGAAATCGGCGCGGCGTCCTTGATCTTGCGCGCGAGCAGCCGATTGACCATGTATTCGATCGCATCGAGCGTCTGCCCGTGGCGACCGATCAATATCCCCGAACCGTCGCCCTTGATATTGAGTTCGAGCGTCTCCGGATCGTCCGACTCGGCCGGCTCGATCGTCGCCTGCTCGCCCATCAGTTCGAGCAGACGCTCGAGGAAACTTTTGGCTTCGCGCGCCTGCTCCAGTAAATCGGCGATTTTGCGCGGATCGTTGCCCGCCTCATCGACCATCGCAAAGGGATCGCGATCGTCGTCGCGTTCCAGGTCGCGATCGCGCGGTTCGGCCATCTCCCGCTGCGGCTGAGCCTCCGCCGGGCGCCGCTCGCCTGGTTCGCGACCGCCCGCTGATGCACCACCAAAAGCTTCCGCGGGACTGCCTGCAAGCTCACGAGCCGGTCCCCCCGCGCGGCCCCGACCACGCCCGCGGCCCCGACCACGCCCGCGGCGCGGGGCGCCCTCGGCGCGACCGTTGTTGCGCTGGTCGTCACGCGAAGTTTCGCCTTGCTCATCGTCGCCGGCGGCGCCGCGCCCCTCAGGCGGCGCCGTACGCACGGGTGCGCCTCGCCCTTGCGCCGGCAAGCCGCTGCGGCCCTGACGTGCGGGACCTCCCGCGGCGTCGCGCGGCGGCTCGCCGCGCTCCTGACGTGGCGGCTCGCCCCGCTCCGGGCGCCGCTCACGCTGCTCGCGCGCCGATTCGCGTTCCTCGCGGGGAGCTTCGCGGCGTTGCTCGCGACCGGACCCGCCGCGCGCGTCGTCCTGCGCCTCGCTGCGCTCCGGACGCGGCGGCGCTTGACTGGGCTCCCGGCGCGGCTGCGGCCGCGCCTCAGGCCGCCGCATCTCGGGCGGCGTCGCCCGCAACGGCGGTGCCGGCGGCGGCGACATCACGCCGCTGCGCGCGCCTGCCGGCGCGCGTCGCGTCACCCGCACTCGCGCCGCTCGTGCGCCAATCCCGAGCACCCCGCTGCGCGGCGTGCTCAGAACCTCGATCGTGACGTCATCCTGTTCGGCGCCCAATTGCGCCAGGGCCTGGCCGATAGCCTGGTCGATAGTCGCTGCCGATGTTTCAATCGTATCGCTTGAACTCATGTCGCTGCGGGTGCGGGTAATTGTTTGAACTCGCGGTTGAGTATGAACTGCTGGACTACGCCCAGCAGGTTCGAGGAGAAATAGTAAAGCGTCAGTCCGGCGGGCATATTGACAAAAATCAGGCTGAACACCACCGGCATATACATCATCATCTTCTGCTGGTTCGGATCGGGCTGCTTCGGTGCGATCCACTGCTGCACAAAGGCCGTGATCGTCATCAGGATTACCAGTACCGGAATTCCGTGGCACGATGTCATCGGCAACAGCGGTATCCACGAAACGTGCAGGCAGTCGGGCGCCGATAAATCCTTAATCCAGCCCACGAACGGCGCATGCCGCAGCTCGATCGCGTTGAGCAGCGCCTCATACAGCCCAAAGAACACTGGCAATTGCACCGCCATCGGCAGGCATCCGCCCAACGGATTAACGTGGTTGCGCTTGTACAGGTCAACCATCTCGCGATTGAGCCGTTCCTGATCCTCCTTATGTTTCTCGCGGATACGCTCGACCTGCGGCTGCAGCCGTTGCATCTTCATCATCGAGCGCTGACCCTTGATTGACATCGGCAGCGTCAGCAGCCGCACCACAATAGTCAGTAGGATGATAGCAAGACCATAGTTGGGCGCAATCCGATAGAATAGCTTCAGCAGCTTCAGGAACGGCAGCGCGATCATGCTCGTCCAGCCAAAGTTGATGGTCTTGTTGAGCGCCGGATTCACCGCCTCCAGCACGTCGAGTTCCTTCGGCCCCATGAAGACTTCGCTCTCGACCGTGGTGGCGCCGTTGAACACCACTCGCGCGTCCGCCTCGTCCTCCACGTAGTCCATCGCGAGCGTCCCGGTCACCGGCTTCTTCGGCATCAACGCCGACAGGAAGTAGCGATCGCCGAAGCCCGCGAACATGATCGTTCCGCTGACCGGCGCGACCCCCTTCTCGAGCGCCTTCTGAGCCTCGTTCAGGACCTTGCCTTGCACGTCGGCCTGCAGCTCTGGAATATCGCGGAAGCCCTCGTTGGCCTTGAGCGGCCGGCTCATCTCAAAGCCGATACCGTCGAGCTTTGCGCCCTCGGGCGCGACCGCGGTTCCGGTCACCCCGTACACATAGCTGCCGGGCTTGAAGGTGAAGATCTTTTGCAGTTTGACGCCCTCGGTGGTGACGCCGCTCATGCTGACCGTTGCCGGACCCGAGGTCAGATCGATTCGCGCCGGCGCGTCGCTGGTATAGATGACGTCGCCGTCGTCGACGGTCGCCGCTCCCCGCGTGATCGCCATTCCGAGCGGCAGCCGATCGCCGCCCGCGATAATCTGATACGGCCGGCTGTCGGCGCTGCTGGTCTGCCGATAGTCCCTGAGCAGAAAACTCGCCATCCGTCCGCCGCGCAGCGTCAACTCCGCCTCGTAGAGATTTGTATTAACCGTGATCGTGCGCGCGGATACCGAGGTCATTGTTCCCGCACCGCCCCCCACCGTGCCCGACGGACTCGCCCCGCCCGCGCCTGCCGCCCCCGATGAAGTCGCGGCCGCGAGCGGCGCGCCCGACACCTGTCCCGGCGTCAACGACGGTGCCGCCGTCGGCGTCACGGCGGCCTCGCCCAGCCGATGCGCCAGTTCGGGATGGCGCCACTGCACCAGCTGGTTGTAGAAGATAACGATCGCCAGCGAGACGAGCAGAAAAGTTAGAAGCCGCGAGTTTTCCAAGGAGTTCCTTACTTCATGCCCTGAACTTCAGGTGCCGCGCCCGCTCCTGCGGTACCGGATCGTGACCCCATCCGCCCGCCGGTCTGCATCGCACCAGCCGGCGCACCGTCAGGCGCCCGCCTGCAACGATTCCATGCCGGGCAATCGCTTCGCGCGCGTATGCGGAGCAGCTCGGTTCGAAGCGGCAGGCCGGGCCCATCGCTGCGATCAGCAGCGGGGACAGTAATGCGCGGTAGAGATCGATCAAGATGATAATGGCGCTGCGTGCAGACCGCGTCGCGATCGTTCCCGCGATTGTGACAGCTCGCGCCATTACCGTTGCAGCCGCGCGATTCGCGCCGCCAGGTTCGACGCCGCATATCGCAGCTCGTCCGCGATCGCAGGGGTCTTCAGCGCCCCCGCGCCCGCTCGCGCGATCACTATCAGCGCCGTGCCGTCGGGAAACATTGATCTGAGTTTGAGCCGGTAGCATTCGCGTACGCGCCGCCGCGTCCGATTGCGCACCACCGCCGATCCGATCCGCCGCGACACCGTCATGCCGAGCCGCGAGCGCACAGCCGTGCGAGGATCGACCTCGGCTAGCGTCCCTGCGTACATCACGAAATGGGCGGTCTGGTAGCGCGCGCCGATTTTCTGCAGCCGCAGATATTCGGCGCGGCGATGCAATCGATCGGCGGGACCGAACGACCACTCGCTCCGTGCGCGCGGCGCTCCTTCACGCTTTAGCCGGGCTGCTTGGGCGGAATCGAGACCGTCAATCGCGCGCGCCCCCGGGCCCGCCGGCGTTTGAGGATCTTGCGGCCTCCCGGCGACGCCATCCGGGCGAGAAATCCGTGCGTGCGTTTGCGACGGCGATTGTGCGGTTGATAAGTCCTTTTCATCGGTCACGGCCAACTTATTTTCAGCTTGATGCTCCGGTGGGGAGCCGATCACGTGATTGTCGCGCAGGCGCGCCACTGCGACGCGCCCTGAACCGTCTATCGAACCATACCCATCCGCCTACCGCAAGCACCGCTCCCGCAAAACCTTCCACTACCGGCTTGTCATTCTTGTATGTGGATTCTGATCGTAGCAAGAAGGAGGAGCAAGACGAGGCGGGAGACCGATGTCATTCAAGGCCGGTAGAGGCCGTCGCTCAGCAAGGATCCCCGCCTCGTGTAAA
>Ga0187872_10000274_pt1 | contig 62577 bp, 48 predicted proteins | sample June2016WEW_16_4_FD_132973 | JGI IMG/M metagenome (GOLD analysis project Ga0187872, IMG submission 132973) | Peatland microbial communities from SPRUCE experiment site at the Marcell Experimental Forest, Minnesota, USA - June2016WEW_16_40 | ecosystem: Environmental > Terrestrial > Soil >...
CTCCCTGGTCCGCGCCCGCCCCACCCTCTTCGCCTACCAGTACATCCTGCGCCTCACCCCGCACGCCGAGGAAACCGTGCATGCCGAGCTCATCTGAGGCAGAGGGCGGCCTGCACCCGCGCCGGCGCCGTGGCCAACTGGCCTGCGAATGTCGGCAGTCTCTGCTGGAATGCGTTGCGAGATGGAACGTAACGCGTCCGGCTACCGCCTCGTTCGCCGCCCTGTGCCCGCCCTCGGAGCGCCGGATCTCGATCCCGCCCAGCGTCAGGTGGTCGAGCACTGCGGCGGCCCGCTGCTGGTGCTGGCCGGGCCTGGCACCGGCAAGACCACGGCCATCGTCGAGTCGGTGGTGCACCGCATCAGCCGCCGTGGCATCGCGCCGGATCGGGTGCTGGTCCTCACTTTCAGCCGGAAGGCTGCGGAGGAGCTCAGGGAGCGGATCATGCTCCGGCTCGGCCGTACTACCAGGCAGCCGCTCGCGCTGACGTTCCACAGCTACGCCTACGCTCTGGTGCGCCGCGAGTTCGTGCTGGCCGGCGACGAGCCGCCGACGCTGCTGTCGGGTCCCGAGCAGCTGCTGGAGGTGCGCAGGCTGCTGCGCGGGGAGGCCAGCGATGGCGGCACGGCCTGGCCGGAGCGGCTCCGCCCGGCCCTGGCCACCAGGGGATTCGCCGCCGAGCTGCGAGACTTCCTGCTGCGTGCCGCGGAGCGCGGCCTCGACGGCCGCGGCCTTGCTGAGCTGGGCAGGCAGCGCGGCCGGGACGACTGGGAGGCCGCCGGCCGCTTTCTCGACAGCTACGCGGCCAGGTTCGACCTGGCGCCGGTACCGGCTTACGACTACGCGGAGATCATCCGTATCGCGGGCGCGCTGCTGCGCCGCGCCGCTACCAGGGCGCGTGAGCGCCAGGCCTATGACGTGGTCCTGGTCGATGAGTTCCAGGACACCGATCCCGCGCAGGAGCGACTGCTGCACGAGCTGGCCGGTGACGGCCGCGAGCTGATCGCGGTGGGCGACCCGGATCAGTCCATCTACGCCTTCCGCGGCGCTGACGTGGACGCGATCAGGCGCTTTCCGCAGCGGTTCCGCGGCCCGGACGGCAGCGACGCCGCGGTGATCGCGCTGCGCACCTGCCGCCGGTCCGGCGAGACGCTGCTGGCCGCATCCCGCCGGATCGCGAGCCGGCTGCCCGCCGCACTGGGGCATCAGGGCATGGCGGCGAGGCGAGATCATCGTGCCCTCACCCCGCGGCCGGCTGCCGAGCCGGGCACGGTCGCGGTCATGACGGCCGCCAGTGCCAGCCAGGAGGCAGCGCTCATCGCGGACACGCTGCGCCGCGCGCACCTGCTGGAAGGGATCGCCTGGTCGTCGATGGCTGTCCTGGTCCGGTCGGCCACCCGGCAGGTGCCGGTCCTGCACCGGGCGCTCGCCGCGGCCGGCGTCCCGGTGTCGGTGACCGGCGACGACCTGCCGCTGACCGCTGAGGCAGGGTCGCGGCCGCTGCTGCGCCTGCTTGCCTGCGCGCTGCGGCCAGGGGCGCTGGATGAGGAAGCAGCCGCCGAGCTGCTCACCGGCCCGCTCGGCGGCACCGACGCGCTCGGCCTGCGCCGGCTGCGCCGCGGCCTGCGGGCGGCTGCGCAGGCCGCGGGGGAGCCGGTCACGGATGAGCCGCTGGCCGCGGCGCTTCGCGACCCGCGCGAGCTCACGGCCGCGGGCTGGCCGGCTGGCGCAGGCGGCGCGGCTCCAGGACAGCCAGCCGAGCGGGCCTTCAGGCCGGCCCTGGCCGCCGCCCGGCGGGTCGCCGAGCTGATCGCTGTCGCCCGGCAGGCCGCCGAGGAAGGGACGGCGCATGACGTGCTCTGGGCCGTCTGGGAAAGGTCCGGGCTGGCTGAGCAGTGGCAGGCGGCCAGCGCGGCCGGCGGCAGCCGCGGCGCCGCGGCCGACAGTGACCTCGATGCCGTGGTGGCGCTGTTCGACGCGGCGGCCCGCTTCACTGACAGGCTGCCGCAGGGCTCGTCTCGGCTGTTCCTGGACAGCCTGGCCGGGCAGGAGATCGCGGGCGAGACGCTGGCCGAGCGGGCGCCGCATGGCGACGCCGTGGCCGTGCTGACCGCGCACCGGGCCAAGGGCCTGGAATGGGACCTGGTGGTGGTCGCCGGAGTTCAGGAAGGCACCTGGCCGGATATCCGCCAGCGCGGCTCGCTGCTCGGCATGGACGAGCTCGTGGACCTGGCAGACGGCCGGCTCGATGCCGGCCAGGACACCCTCAGCCGGGGGCAGGGCGCCGACGCGGCGGCTGCGGCGCTCGCCTCCAAGCTGCTCGACGAGGAACGCAGGCTGTTCTATGTTGCCGCCACTCGCGCCCGGCGGACGCTGGTCGTGACCGCGGTCGGCGGCTCGGACAGCGAGGAACGGCCGTCCAGGTTCCTGGCTGAGCTGGCCGGTGACGAGATCGAGATCTCGCACCTGCCCGGCACCGGGCGGCGCTGGCTGGCGCTGCCCGCGCTGACCGCCGACCTGCGCCGCGCCGCGGCCGACGACAGCCTGCCGGCGCCGGTGCGCCGGGCCGCTGCCGCGCAGCTGGCCAGGCTCGCCGCCGCCGGCGTGCGGGGAGCGAGCCCGCGACAGTGGTACGCGCTCACTGAGCCGACCGGCACCGGGCCGGATGGCACCATGCAGCCGCTGCGCGGCCCGGTCCGGCTGTCGCCGTCGCAGGTCGAGACGTTCACCAAGTGCGGCCTGCGCTGGCTGCTGGAGGCGGCGGTCGGCGTCAGGTCCGCCAGCGTGGCGCGTCACTTCGGCACGGTGATCCATGCGGCTGCCGCGCTGGCCGCCGAAGGCGCCGATGACGGGGACATCGCCAAGCGGATCGATGAGCTGTGGCAGCACCTGGACTTCGGCAGCTCCTGGTACAGCGCCAAGCAGCGGGACCAGGCGGATCGGATGGTGGCCAAGTTTCTCGACTGGCACCGGCGCAACCCGAGAGAGCTGATCGCCGTCGAGGAGTCGCTGCGGGTGACCGTCGGAGATGTCACGATCACCGGCCAGGTGGACCGGCTGGAGCGGGATGCTGACGGCGCCGCCATCGTGGTCGACCTGAAGACGGGCACCACCAGGGCGCCCGACGCTGAGCTGGACCGCAATCCGCAGCTTGGCGTCTATCAGCTGGCCGTGCTGCTGGGGGCGTTCGAGCAGCTGGGGCTGACCGAGCCGGGCGGAGCCGAGCTGGTCCAGGTGGGCAAGGCGAGCCTGGCGGCCAAGGTCCGGGTGCAGCGGCAGCGGGGGCTGTCCGAGGATCCCGATCCGGGCTGGGCCGGGGACCTGGTCGAGGCGGTGGCTGCCGGGATGGCCGGACCGGTGTTCCGGGCGACCGCGAATCCCGGCTGCCGGGTCTGCCCGGTCGCCGCGTGCTGCCCGGCCGATGAACGCGGTGCGCAGGTGACACCATGACGCGCCGGATCCCGGCGGCCTCCCGGCCAGCTGGCCAGGACCCGCTGCCGGGACTGGGCAGCCCGGCACCGGCGGCCGCGAGCCCGCGCCCCGGCGGATCCGCCCGCTACAGCCCGGCGCAGCTGGCGCGGATGCTGGCCGTGCCGGAGCCGACGGCTGAGCAGGCTGCCGTGATCGGGGCGCCGCTGGCGCCGATGACCGTGATTGCCGGCGCCGGATCGGGCAAGAGCGAGACGATGGCCGCCCGGCTTGTCTGGCTGGTCGCCAACCGACTGGTCCGGCCCGAGCGCGTGCTCGGGCTGACCTTCACCAGGAAGGCCGCCGCCGAGCTGGCCGACCGGGTGCGGATCCGGCTCGATGGGCTGCGCCGGGCTGGCCAGCACGGTGGCCTGCACGGGACCGGCCAGCGCGGGCTGGACGCGGACGAGCTGCCGGGTGAGCCGGTGATCGCCACCTATCACGCCTACGCCGGGCGGCTGGTGACCGACCACGCGCTGCGGGTCGGCCTGGAGCCATCGCTGCGTCTGATCACCCCGGCCGTCGCCTGGCAGCTGGCCAGCCGGGTCGTCGCGGCCTATGACGGGCCGATGGACTCGGTCAGCTGGACGCCCGCGACGGTGACCGCGGCCATGCTGGAGCTGGCGGGGGAGCTCTCCGAGCACTTGCGCGGCCCGCGCGACGTGCTCGAGACGGGCCGGTGGCTGGACCAGTGCCTGGCGGCGCTCACCGGCCGGGTGCCCAAGGCGGCCAGGGACGTGGCGTCCTGCCAGCGGATTCGCGAGCAACTGCTGCCTCTGACCGCCGCCTACGGGGCGGCCAAGGCAGCCAGGGAGGTCATCGATTACGGCGACCAGATGGCCATCGCCGCGCGCATAGCGTCCGCGCATCCGGAGGTGGGCGCGGGGGAGCGTGCCCGGTATCAGGTCGTGCTCCTGGATGAGTATCAGGACACCAGCCACGCGCAGCTGGTGCTGCTGCGGGCGCTGTTCGGCGGCGGGCACCCGGTCACCGCCGTCGGCGATCCATGCCAGTCCATTTACGGCTGGCGCGGCGCGAGCGCCGGCAACCTGCGCCGGTTCAGCACTGACTTTCCCGGCCCCAGCGGCGAGCCGGCCCCGGTACGGCTGCTGTCGACCAGCTTCCGTAACGCCGGCCGGGTGCTGGCCGCGGCGGGCGCTGTGCAGGCCGGGCTGCGGGCAGCGGCTCCCGAGGTGCCAGTGCTGGTAGCCCCGCCGGACCGGGCCGGCCGGGGCGTGGTGATCAGCGGGCTGCTGGAGTCGGCTGCGGCCGAGGCTGCCTGGGTAGCGGACCAGGTCGCCGGGCTGCTCAGCCTGGAGCCTGGTACCGCGCCGGACGGCCTGCCCTGGCCGGATGGCCGGGCAGCTGGCGTGCGTCCGTCCGATGTCGCCGTGCTGTGCCGCAAGCGCGCGCAGTTCCCGGCGCTGCGGGCGGCGCTGGAGGCGCGGGGGATCCCGGTCGAGGTGGTCGGCCTGGGCGGCCTGCTCGCGGTGCCCGAGGTGGCGGACATCGTGGCGACGCTGCGCGTCATGCACGACCCGGCCGCGGCCGACGCGCTGGCCCGGCTGCTCACCTCGCCGCGGTGGCGGATCGGGCCGGCCGACCTGCTGGCCCTGGGCCGCCGGGCCAGGGAGCTCGCCGCCGCGGGCGACCGCAGTCAGCCCGGCGCCGCGCCCGGCGCCGCGGCTGGCGCCCGGCCCGATGCTGGCGGTCGCCGCGACGCCGCTGCCCTGCCCGGTGCCGGGGGTCAGCCTGCGTCTGATGGTCCGGCCCCGGCCGGCCGCGGACTCCCCGCGGCTGATGATCTGATGAGCCGGGCGATTAACGATCTGACCAGGGACACGGGCAGCCTGGTTGAGGCGCTCGACGATCTCGGTAACCCGGCCGCCTACTCACCGGATGGGCATGCCCGGCTGTCCGCGCTGGCCGCCGAGCTGCGCGTGCTGCGCGGGCACGTGGGCCGGCCGCTGCCCGACGTAGTGACCGAGGTTGAGCGGACGCTCGGCCTGGACATCGAGGTGGCGGTGCGCCCGGCCGTGGATCCGGCCAGCGCGCGCGCTGACCTGGACGCGTTCACTGACGCGGCCGCCGCGTTTGCCGGAGATCAGGAGGAGCCGACGCTAGGCGCGTTCCTCGCTTACCTGGCGGCGGCCGAGGATGAGGAGTTCGGCCTGGACATCGGCCGGATCAGCGAGACCGACTCGGTGAAGCTGGCGACCGTGCATGCGGCGAAGGGGCTGCAATGGGCGGCCGTGGTGGTGCCAGGCCTGGCCGAGGGCGCGCACGCGCACGTCTTCCCGGCCAGGCCCAAGGTGACGACGCGGTGGACCGAGAATGCCCGGCTGCTGCCGTTCAGCCTCCGCGGCGACGCCATCGACCTGCCTGTGCTGGCCGGGCTGCAGGCGAGGCAGCTGGCTGACTTCGCCGAGGCGTGCGCAGCACGAGAACTGGCGGAGGAACGCAGGCTCGCGTACGTGGCCACGACGAGGGCCGCGTTCTGGCTGGCGTGCAGCGGCTACTGGTGGGGCGAGGGGGCGTCGCGGCTCGGGCCGTCGGAGTTCCTGACCGAGATCCGGGCGGCCTGTGAGGCCGGGGCAGGAATCGTGGCCGCCTGGGCCGCCGAGCCTGAACCGGAGGCCGCCAACCCGGCGCTGACCGAGCCAGCCTCCGCTGCATGGCCGGCCGCGATAGCGGCGGACGAGCGGTATGCGGCGGTGCGCTCGGCTGCCGCGCTCGTGGACGAGGCGATTGCCGCCGCTGCCCGTTCCGCCAGGGGGTCCGGAGCCAGGGGGTCCGGAGCCGGGGGGTCCGGAGCCGGGGGGCCCGGAGCCGGGGGGCCCGCAGCCGGGGGGCCCGGAGCCGGGGGGCCCGGAGCCGGGGCGTCCGGAGCCGGGGGGTCCGGAGCCGGGGCGTCCGCAGCCAGGGCGTCCGCAGCCGGACCGGCTTCGTCCGGGGCGTCCGCGGCCGGACCGGCTTCGTCCGGGGCCGGGGGAACGGCCGGGCAGTCTGCCGCAGCGGCGGCCGGTCACGACGGTGCCCACGGCCCCTATCAGTCGCTGATCGCCGCCTGGGCTCGCGATGCCGACCTGCTGCTCGCCGAGCGATTCCAGCGCCGCGGCGACGGCCAGGTCCGTGTCGCCCTGCCGCCGCGGATTCCGGTGTCGTCCCTCGTCACGATGGCCAGGAATCCGGCCGAGCTGGCCGAGCAGGTGCGCCGCCCGATGCCGCGGCCGCCGGCCCCCCGCGCCCTGCGCGGCACGGAGTTCCACCGCTGGCTGGAGCAGCGGTTCGGCCAGCAGCGACTCATCGATGCCGATGACCTGCCCGGCGCGGCCGACGACGCGGCCGCGCCCGGCGCGGATCTGGAACTGACAGAACTCAAGACGATCTTCGAGGCCAGCGAGTGGGCCGGGCGATGGCCGGCTGAGGTCGAGGTACCGTTCGAGACCGTGATCGGTGACCGGATGGTCAGCGGCCGCATTGACGCGGTGTTCGCCGACGCTCCCGATGGCCGCTTCGACGTCGTGGACTGGAAGACGGGCAGGCCGCCGGGCAGCGACGGCGAGCGCAACGCGGTCGCCGTTCAGCTGGCTGCTTACCGCCTGGCCTGGGCGGCGCTGGCCGGCTTGCCCGTCACCGACGTGCGGGCCGCTTTCTATTACGTGCGCGACGACCTGACGGTGCGGCCGGCCGACCTGCTCGACGCCAGCGGACTGGCCGCCATGATCGAGGCGCTGCCTGCCGTCTAGGCAGCCCTGCCCGCCATGGCGGAGTCGGCGGCACGCAGCCCGGTCAGCGCGGCCGTCGGCTCCCGTCTGCGGGCCTCGCCTGGCTAGCCGGGTCACCCGCGCCCGGTCGCAGCCCGTCCCTGCGCTCAGCGCCGCAACCGCTAGCCGAGCTCGGGTATGACCTCCGCGGCCAGCCGCTCCGCGTGCTCGGCCTGCTCGAACATCGCCGTGAACAAGATCAGCTCCGCGCCGGCGTCGGCCACCGCGCGCAGCTCGCGGACGCAGTCGGCCGGGGGACCGGCGATCGCGGCTGCCGCGACGTCCGGCGGCAGCTGCCCGTAGAGCCGCTGCAGCGCGGCATTGATCCGCTGCCGCCCGCGGCTGGCGTCGTCATCCACCGCGATGTAGACGCGCTTGGCGATCGGGAACTCCCTGCCTGGCCGGCCCGACTCGGCGAGCGCCTGCCGCACGATCTGGACCTGGCTGGCGAACTTGGCCGTGGGGGTGGATCCCGCCCCGAAGAAGCCGCTGCCCAGCCGGACCGCCCGCCGCAGCGCCGCCTCGCTGTTCCCGCCGAACCAGATCGGCGGGAACGGCTTCTGCAGCGGCTTGGGCTCCATCGCCGCATCCTTCAGCTGCCAGAACTCCCCGTCGAAGGTGACACGAGGTTCGCTCCACAGCGCCTTCATCAGCGCGATTCCCTCGCCGAACCGGGCGACGTACCGGTCCGGATTCACTCCGAAGGCGGCGAACGGCCGTCCCCTGCCGCCGGTGCCGACACCGATCTCGATGCGGCCGCGGCTGAGCTGGTCCAGCGTGCTCAGGCTCTTCGCCAGGTGCACAGGGCTGTACAGGGTGGACACGAATACCGCGCAGCCCAGCCGGATGCGCTGGCTGCACGCGGCCGCGTAGGTCATGGTCTCGATCGGGCCCAGCTGCGGCGCGGCGCCGAGAACTGACTCCTGCGTCCACGCGCTGTGATAGCCCAGCTCCTCGGCTCGTGCCAGGTAGCGGCGAAAGGCCGCCGGGTCGAACTCGCCGTCGGCGCAGAACTGGGGGATCGCGATCGCGAACTGCATACGCCGCATCTTAGGCATCTGCCGCCCGGGCGACGGGAAACAGGGGGTGATCGAAGAAGACTGCGTCGCCGGGCTGCAGCTCGAATCGCCGGATGTCGAAGGATTCCCGGTCTGCCTCGATGTCCGGCAGCTCGGCCAGGCTGCCCTCGGGAAACCACCGAGCCTCACCGCGCAGGAAGGTGCGGGGCATCAGCCAGGGTCCTGGGTGCGACCCGGCGATGTGCTCGGGGGCAGCCGTCCGCGGGGACGGGTCGACCGGTATCGAGGCGCTCACGCCACCTGGGCGAGCGGGCCCGCCTCAGGCGCGGTCCCCGTCAGCCGGCGCGCTGCACCGGCTGAGCTCAGCGGCTGGAGCTGCCGACCAGCTCGGGCTGCCGCGCGGCGCGGGCCGCCGGGGGCGCGGCTGGCCCGGCAGCCGGGCCGCGCAGCGAGCTGGCGACGGCAGGATCGGCGGGGCGCCTGGCGGTGCCGGAGGCCCGGGTCCTGGTGTCCGGGTGCCGGACCACCAGCCAGAGCGGGATCAGGGTCGCGGTCAGGAAAAATAGTCCGGCGAGCGGGATGTTCAGCCAGAACCAGCTCATTGTCAGCCTCCACGGGATCGCTTCTTTCGTCTACCTGAAGCTTGTCCCGCGGACTTCTGCGGTTCTTCTGAAGAGCCTCGGCGGCGGCCATGAGATGCCGCTCCGGCCTGGCTCGCGGCCGGGTGCACCGCAGATGACGAGGTTAGCTGCTGAGATGCTGCTCGATGGCCTCGACCTTGGCGGACAGCGCGCCGGTGACGCCAGGGCGGATATCAGCCTTCAGCGTCACGCTGACCCGCGGTGCCCGGGCGGCGACGGCGTCGACGGCGCGCTTCACCACGTCCATGACCTCGTCCCAGGTCGATATGTAATTTGCTACCATTTAACCATGCTGAACGGCACGGATCAGATAGCCAAGCCCTACGACATCTACGCCAGAGTCAGCCGAGTCAAGAGCAAGAAGAAGAACGAGCCGTCCACGGGCGGACAGCTCGCGATCTGCCGCCTGAGGCTCGCCGACCTTGACCTTCCGGAGGGCAAGGTTCTGGTTGATCCGGGGCGTTCGGCATGGGACCCGACTGTCCGGCGTCCGGCGTGGGACGAGCTGATGGACCGGCTTGAGCGCGGCGTGTCCGGCGGGTTCATTGTGTTCGACCTGGAGCGGTTCACCCGGCAGCCGAAGGACGGCGAGCGGATGATCGAGCTGGCCGCTCGCGGCACGATGGTGTTGGACAGCGAGAGCGAGTACGACCTGACCACGCCGAACGGCAAGAAGGCGTTCCGCGACGCGATCAACGCTGCCGCCTACTACTCCGACCGCCTGTCCACCAGAGCCCGGCGCGGCAAGCGTCTCAAGGCAATGTCGGGGGAGCCGAACACCACAACCCGTCCATTCGGCTTCGAGGACGATTTCGTGACCGTGCGCGAAGCCGAAGCCGAGATCATCCGGGAGCTGACCAGGCGAATCTTGGCGGGAGAATCGCAGAACGCGCTGGTGCGCGATCTCAACGCACGCGGCATCCTCACCAGCCACGACAACCCTTGGGCTGAGACATCCTTGCAACGTCTTCTGCTCAGAGAGCGCAACTGCGGACGAATCCTTTACACCGACACGGAAAAGAACGTTAAGTCTATTGCTGGCCGTCTGCCTGGAGAGCCGATCGTTTCCGAGGAGGACTTCGACCGGGTATGCGCGATGTACGCCGCGCGTCGGCGCAGCGAGCCGCGCTCGGATACCTACCTGTGCACGGGTATAGCCTTCTGCGGCCGTCCGGGCTGCGGCAAACCGCTCACCGGTCACCCAGCGCCGGCTCTGAAGCCGTACGAGGACGGTTCGGTACGCCGTGACTACAGGTGCGGCCCGTCTGCTAACGGCAGGGGCTGTGGCAAGATCAGCGTTGATCAGCGTGGCTTGGATGAGGCGGCCGGAGCCATCGCTGTGGAGATTCTGTCTGACTCTCGCCATGCCGAGGCGGTCGAGTCCGTCACCCGGGAGCTTGAGAGCGAAGCCGCGCGGCTGGACTTGGCCATCGCCGAGGCTGAACGTGTCGCAGAAGCGCTGGCCGACCGCCTTGGGCGCGGAGAGCTGACTCTCTCGCGCTATGACATCGCTAACCGGCCACTGGATGAGCGCATAGCCAAGCTCAAGGCCGAACGCGAAGCGCTGGGCGACACAGCTCCAGGCGTTTCGCGGCAGCCAAGCCGGGAGCACTGGCAGCGGCGGTGGGACGAAGCCGACACGGCAGAAAAACGCGAGCTGTTGAAAATGGCCTTGCGCGGCAGGCGCCTCGTCGTCGGCCCGGCCAGCCTTAAGCGTGCTGAGCGGTCAGATGTCACCCGCCGGATCAGGATCGTCTCAGCGGAAGGCGAAGACCTGCTAGACGGGACGATGACGATCGCTGACGTGATCGCAGCGAGGGCCGAGCATGGCGGGCTCGTGTCTACCCCTAGCGCGCCGGACACCAGATGGTCGAAGCGGCGGTTTTTCACCGAAGAGTGCAAGAGCCGCATCCTTGACGAGTACGAGAACGCGACACCGGGAGAGCGCAAGGCCCTGCTGCGCAGGGAGGACCTGCACTACACGAATATCTCCTCCTGGCGCCGCAAGAGGATGGGGTAGACCGTGGCCGCCGAAATTGTCAGTTCAAACCTGCCGATTGACATCTACGCCCGTGTCAGTCAGCTCAAGCGCAACGAGAAGCGCGAACCGTCGACTGACGGCCAAGTGTCGGTATGCCGGGTCCGCCTCATCGACCTCGGTCTTGCGGAAGGCAAGGTCCTGGTAGATCCTGGCCGCTCGGCGTGGAACCCCGCTATCCAGCGTCCGGCATGGGACGAGCTGATGGAACGGCTAGAGCGTGGCGTTTCCGGTGGGTTCATCGTGTTCGACCTGGAGCGGTTCACCCGTCAGCCCAAGGACGGCGAGCGGATGATCGGGGTGGCCGCTCGCGGCCTCCTGGTGCTGGACAGCGAGAGCGAGTACGACCTGCGGACCCCGAACGGCAAGAAGGCGTTCCGCGACGCGATCAACGCCGCCGCCTACTACTCCGACCGCCTGTCAACCAGGAGCGCCCGCGGGAAGAAGCTCAAGGCGATGGCGGGCGAGCCGAACGGCTCAGCACGACCCTTCGGCTTCGAGGACGACCGCGTCACCCAGCGCGAGGACGAGGCCGCCGTCCTGCGGGAACTGACAACGCGCCTGCTGGACGGCGAGCTGCCTGACGCGCTGGTTGCGGACCTGAACGCGCGGCAGATCCCTACGGGCCAGGGCAAGCCGTGGACGCCCACGGCGCTGAAGACGCTGCTCACCCGCCAGCGGAACTGCGGCAGGATCATCTACACTGACCCCGCGTCGGGCCTGGCGTCCGTCGTTGGCCGCCTGCCAGGTGATCCGATCGTTTCCGAGGAGGACTTCGACCGGGCGACCGCGATTTACGCCGCGCGCCGGCGAGGCCGCCCGAGTTCACCGCACTACCTCTGCTCGTCCTTCGCCGTCTGCGGGCAGCCCGGCTGCGGCCACGTCCTCCACGGTCGGCCCCGCAACGGCCTCAAGCCCTACCCGGACGGGTCGGTACGCCGTTCGTACTGGTGCAACCCCAGTTCAGGAGGGTGCGGAAAGACCGAAGTGGATCAGCGGGCGCTGGATTCAGCGGCACGCGCGCTTGCGGTTGAGATCTTGTCGGACACGCGCAACGCCGACGAGATCGAGCACGCCGCCCGTGAGGCAGCCAGCGAAGCCGTCCGGCTCGACATCAAGATCGCCGAAGCCGAGGCGGTGGCGGAAGCCCTCACCGACCGCCTGGGACGAGGCGAGATCACCCTCGCCCGCTACGACCTGGTCATCAGGCCAGTCGATGAACGCATCGCCAGCCTCCGGGCCGAACGCGCCGCACTCCCTGATCCCGGCCCCGTCCCCGGAACACAGCCGTCGCTGGGGACAAGCCGCGCGCAGTGGCGGCAGCGGTGGGACACCGCCGACTACAAGGGAAAGCGAGACCTGCTCACGATGGCGCTGCGGGGCAAGCACCTGGTGATACAGCCAGCCCAACGAGGCAGGGGCGGCGCCGACCAGGCCGACATCGTGCGCCGCATCACGATCGAGTAGCGCCGCATTTCCGCCTGGACAGGCCAGTAATCGTTTCGTTTCGTTTATTCGTTACGTCACCAGATACGAAAACGAAAGGCCCCGAGATCATGGGCCACCACGATCACGGTAGGGCCGATGACCAGCAAGAAGAGCACCACGGCCGACGGCACCACGGCGCGGCCGACGTGCGGCTACCCCGGATGTAACCAGCTCGCCGCCCCGGCCGAGAAGCCCGGACGACCGCCAGAGTACTGCGCCGGACGCGGCCACACCCGCGCATCGGCCTGGAAGGAACGCCGACGGCTGAACGCCGAGAAGAACGGCACCACGGATCAGCGCGGCCGATGACGCCAGCCCGGTGACGATGGCGAAGGTGGGCGGCGCGGAGCTGCTGCGCTCGCTGCGCGCGGAGGCTGACCGGATCTCTGCCCTTGGCAAGGATCTGCGGGAGCGGATCGACGTGCTGACCGACCCGACCGCCGCCGAGGCCGAGGTGGAGGCGGTGCGTGCCGCCGCCGAGCAGCGCGCCGCGACCGCCGAGGCCAAGGCCGCCGATGCCGAGCGCCGCGCCGCCCAGGCCGACCAGTTCCGCGTGGAGGCCGATGCCGCCGCCGAGCAGATGAGCGAGGAACTGACCGCCGCCCAGAACCGCGCGAGCGCCGCCGAGGAGCGCGCCCAGGCCGCCGAGGCCGACCGGGACGCCGCCGTGGCCAAGGCCCGCGCCGACGCAGACAAGCGGATCGCCTACGCGCAGGCCGAGCGGGACGCCGCCATCGCCAAGGCCCAGGCGGACGCCGCCGACCGCGTCCGCGCGGCCGAAGAGGACAGGGACACCGCGCGGAAGGCGGCAGCGGTCGCCGAGGCCGTCACCGAGCAGGCCAAGCAGGAGGCCACCCGCGCGCAGACCGCCGCCGAGGCCGCCCAGGCGGAAACCAAGCGGGTCCGCGCCGACGCCGAGCAGACTCTCACCCAGGCCCGCGCCGACAACGCCCGCGAGCGCGACGAGCTACGGGCCGACCTGCGCGCCCGCGCCGAGCGCGCCGAGCACCAGGCCGACGCCTACCGCGCCGAACTCGACCGGGTCCACGACAGCGCCCCCGACCCCGAGCCCGCCGAGCCGCCCGTCAAGACGGCCCGGCGGGGCACGCGCGGCCAGGCCGCCCAGCCCCGGACGGCGGCAGACTAGTGAACCGCTTCGGGGCCGGGGCCCTGGAGCAGCCGAAGCTGACCGGACGGAAAGGTTAACCTACGCCATTCGTACGACCCTGACCTGGGCGGGCTAGGCTCGGACCTATGCTCATAGCGTTCTCTGTTACCCCGCTCGGCGTCGGCGAGGACGTCGGGGAAATCGTCGCGGAGGCCGTGCGCGTGGTCCGCGCCAGCGGCCTGCCGAACCGCACCGACTCGATGTTTACCACGATCGAGGGTGACGACTGGGACGAAGTGATGGCCGTCGTCAAGTCCGCAGTCGACGCGGTCGCCTCTCGCTCCCCCCGCGTCAGCCTGGTCCTTAAGGCAGACCTCCGCCCCGGCGTCACCGACGCCCTAACCTCCAAAGTAGAAACCATAGAACGCTACCTAGAACCTGAACCCGACACCGCCCGAGCTTCGCGCTGACTTGCGTGGCCGCGCCGAGCGTGCCGAGCAGCAGGCCGACGCCTACCGGGCCGAACTCGACCGGCTCCGCTCCAGCGCCCCCGCCCCCGAGCCGACCAGTGAACCGCTCCAGGGCCGAGGCCCTGGAGCACTGGCGCACGTACCTGCCGGGCAGTTACAGCGGGCTGGAGGACCCGGAGGAGTTCTTCACCGAGCTGGGCGAGCAGGCCGACGCGGAGATCGAGGACAGGTACCTCGAATACGCCGGGCCGGATATCCCCGGGGAGAGCGCGGAGGACAAGCAGGCGCTCCTCACCCAGGCGATGAACCGGGTGTTACCGTCCTCGTTATTTGAACATCCAGCGGCCGAATTATCTGGCGACGATTCCGGCAGGGTTTCGCGGGCATCACAGGGGAGCCTGACCACGTAGCGTGACTCCCGGCGAGGTTGCTGTTGCGCGCGTACCCGCCGTTCGGCGCGGCCGCTGCAGGATGAAAGCGTCGCCTGAAGTCCGCGCAGAGTGGCCGATCTGGGCGTGCTCAGAGCGAGCTGCGAACGCCGCATGCGCGCGGTTTTACAGACCCTCCCCCGCAAGGCCGTGACCAGCGCCAAAGCCGCTGGCGCCCCTGGGTTGCGCACGTATTTGGCACACGACGGGCTCGGCACCATCGAGTATCCGGCCCTGTCGCACCGATCCACTCCACGAACGCGCCGCCAGTCTCGCATCGGCCCGAACCGGGCAAGAGGTTGCCGTGGCCACAGGCTTGGCCGCGCTATCAGCTTGGGAATTTGCCCAGGCGAGGTGCAAGCTAGGCGACCTAGTGCCACGCGTCGTTAGTTGGTTTACGGTTGGTGCTGGGATGATGGGCTATGCCGAATCATCCTGCGGCTGCGCTGCCGTTGCGTGATGGGGATCGTGGCGAGCTGGCGCGGCTGACGCGCTCGCCGTCGGTCAGGCGGGCCTGGCGCAGCGGGCCAGGATTGTGCTGCTGGCCGCCGATGGGGTGTCCAATACGGCGATCGCTGAAAAAAGCCACCGCATAAAGTAAGAGAGGAGGATCGATACGGAAACTAGGGGATCAAGATGAACAGAAAGGAGATACGAAATGATAAAGCTGCGACAGGTCGCAGTACTCGCTATCGGAGTACTCGCGATTGCAGCGTGCGGAGCGTCACGACCGTCACCGGCCGACTGGTCAGATCCGACTGTTCCGGGTGCTTTCGCTTCGGCATTTTCCGGAGTAGCTCCCGGATCGGGAAGTCCCCATGCCGCGCTATATCGCGGAAATCGTCATCCGCTAATCTTCAACCCCCTAGATGATGCTCCCGACTCGGACGTCGGGCTGCCAGCTGAGCTGCGGCCAGCATACATCTCAGACGTACAGCTCGTAGTTATCGCACGTAGTACCAGCACCTGGGTAAGAACGTGCGGCTACGATCCACCAGTGGGCGTCGCGAATGACTATTCGGCAACCTCGACGTATACGGTAATAGTTGCCCGCACCGGACGCGTCGTGGAAAGAAAAGCGTTCACGTTTCCAGCACAAGCATGCCCGAGTCAGTGGGGTGGCGGCGACATCAACGCCTATATTCCGGTATACGGAGATAATTTTGGCGGCGGCAATATCACTGCGTGGATCAACGGATTCCTTACCGGTCCTCCGCGCTGAGAACGGGATCGCATGAGCAAGGGTGCAGCTCAGTACACCACCAGGCCCGGGCCCTCGGGCTCTGACCTCAACGCACCCCCAGAGCGGCAATAGCGGACATTCACCCCCAACGCGCCAATGCATAAACAGGCCACGTCCCTGGTGGCTGAGAGGTGAAGGTGTGCCTGCGCTGAACCATGCTGAAGCCATCGGGGCCGCTCCGTTAATTCTCCGTAACATTCAGGATCAAGGCGACAGGCGGCAGGGGGTCATCGGACACGTTCTCCAGAATGAAGAGGACTTCCAACGGGCAGAATGGAGTCGCTTGCGGCTGGACGACGAACTCTATGGTCCGATGCTTGGTCTTTCCGGAGGAGAAGTCGTGCCGGGCGGGCGTCCCAACGCAGAGCCCGGCTGAGGGCGCGCCAGCGGCGGCGCGCAGCGGCGCCGCCTTGACTTCATATACGGCTGGATTCGGCAGTGGTACGGACCCGAGCTTCCGAATGTCCCTGGTTGCAGCCGACGGTCTTGCAGACCGCTCCCTTTGCGGCCCCAAAGGAATGGGTCCCGCGAGGCAGTCTCGGTACGCCGAACCGGATGATCTGGGCGCGCCAGGATGCTGCGGATTGCCGATCAGCCTGCGCACGGATTCGGCGATCGGCGCGCTTCCGCTGCCAGCAGGGCTAGCCGAGCCAGCACGCTCTGTGACAACCGCGCTGCGCAAGGAGCGCTGCCGTTGATCATGATCCGATGGGCAGATAAATAGGCCGCTAACACCGGGCATCCGAGGAAGTGTTCGTGGAGCTGGTGACCCCGAGCCCGGCCAGCCAGGGCGAGCCAGACCTAGCCCCAGTTTCCGACGATCATGGTCTTCTGATGCCTGACCGCGACCTGGCCTGGCGCGTTTTCCCTGATGACGTGCCGTCCAGGTGCTTGACCCGGTCTTTACGACAGTGTATGACCTAATCTTGTGGCGAGTCTGTACCCGAAGAAGTTCGGCGGGAAGACGTACTGGTACCTGCGGGAGATGGCGCGGGTGGACGGCAAGCCGAAGATGGTCTCTGAGCGGTACCTGGGCACAGCGGCTGACATCGCCGCGGCGATGGAGGCCAGCCAGGCGGCGTTGCTGCCGGAACGGACCCGGCACCTGGCGTTCGGGGACGTGGCCGCGGCCTGGGGGATGCTGGAGAGGCTGGATGTGGCGGGCCTGGTCGATGAGGTGACCGGGACCCGGCCGGCCGGGCTCCCGCTTTCCGCCGGCACTTACCTGGCGCTGGCGGCGCTGAACCGGCTGGTGGCCCCGTGCTCGAAGCTGGCGTTCGCGGACTGGTGGAAGACCACGGCGGCGGACCGGTTCACCAGGATCCCCGCATCGGCGCTGGATCACCGCCGGTTCTGGGACGCGATGCACGCTGTCACCCTGGAGCAGCTGGAGCGGATCAGCCAGGCAATCGCCCTGCGGATCGCGGGCCTCTTCGGGCTGGACTGCTCCTCGGTGGCCCTGGACATGACCAACTTCGCCACTTTCATCGATACCGGCAACGGCAAGGCGCCGGTCGCGCAGCGCGGCAAGGCGAAGCAGAAGCGGTCGGACCTGCGGCTGGTCGGCCTGGGCCTGGTGGTCACCCGGGACGGGGGGATCCCGCTGACCTGGCACGCCTACCCCGGCGACCGGCCTGATGTCACCCAGTTCGCCACGATGATCGGCCAGCTCCGCAGCCAGCACGCAGCGGTCTGCGCCGCCACCGGGGCGCCCGCCGCCGCGGACATGACGGTGGTGTTCGACGCCGGGCAGAACTCCGAGGGCAATTTCGCGTACCTGGCCGGGACCGGCCTGCACTACGTCGGGTCGGTGCCCGCCTCCGGCTGCCCGGACCTAACCGCCCTGCCTGCCACCGCCCGCAGCGTCGTCGATGAGGGCCGGTTCGGTGCCCTGACCGCGTTCGATACCCGCCGCGAAGTCTACGGCACCGGGCGGCGGGCGATCTTGACCTACTCACCCGAGCTGCACGAAAGCCAGGCCCGCGGGTTCACCGGCACCACCTTGGCCAAGGCCGGGAAGAAACTCGATGAGCTGGCCGCTGTCCTGGCCCGCGGCAAGACCCGCCGGCCCCGCGCCAAGGTGGAAGCCGAGATCGAGGCGATCATCAGGAAACCCTGGGTACGGCGCGTCATCACCTGGCAGCTCGCGGGCGAGGAACCCCGCGACCTGCGCCTGACCTGGGGAACCGACGAGGCCGCCCGTGCCGCCCTGGAAGAAGAACTATTCGGCAAGCACGTGCTCATCACCAGTCATGACGACTGGCCCGTCGCCGAGGTCATCGCCGGCTACCGGTCCCAGTCCGAAGCCGAGTTCTCCTTCCGCCAGCTTAAAGACCCCCGCGTGGTGTCGTTCTCGCCCATGCACCACTGGACCGAGCACAACATCCGCGTCCACACCTTCACCTGCGTCCTCGCCCTGCAGATCGCCCACCTCATGCGCCGCGAAGCCGACCGCGCCGGCCTGCACCTGAGCGTCCGCGAACTGCTCGGCCAGCTAGCCGGCATCGGCGAGACCGTGCTGACCTACCCCTCCACCGGGGGACGCCCCAGGGCCCGGCGCATGACCACCGAACTCACCGGCGACCAGCAGAAACTCTACGAGATCTTCGAACTGGGCGGGCAGGCACCCCGAACTTAGGTCATACGCCCAGAAGGCCCATCGCACCCCGCCTGACCAGCAAGAACGGTCAGCACACCTCAAGATCGTCGGAAACTCGGGCTAGACGCGGGGGTTTCTCCGGCGGGCTAGCCCGCCGTTCCGTCGTGAGGCTGGGAGCGTGCCCGGTAGGCGCGGACTCGGCAGGTACTGCCGCAATAGACCGCGTCCGCGCGGCCGACGACCGGGCCGCCGCACCCGGGGCAGACCCGGGCCGTGGCGCTATCCCGCAACACTTCCAGCCGTTTCCGGTGCCGCCGGATGGATGTCTCGGCCTCGCGCAGGTGCTCGATCCACGCGGTCAGCTTTTCGGCACCCGCGAGCCTGACGATTTCGGAGAGTTCGGCGTCCGGCCAGTGCTCTGCGGCGACGCCCTGAGAGAGCACAACCTCGATCATGCGCCTTACTGGGTCGTACCTCGCCGGGAGACGGTACGTCCTTGGACGGTATCTCGCCGGGACACGGTTTCTCGCCATGAAACGAACTCATCCGTTACGGAACCGGGCTGGGCGCTGCCGCGTCATCGAGATGGGACGCCGGTTCGGCCGGACCCTGACTGTGGATTGCGTTGAGACGCGCCGCGATCCGGGCCACCGCCGCCGCCTGCGAGCTGGTCAGCGGAGGCAGCTCGGCCGCCAGCGCCGCAGCCCACGCCCTGAGGCCCTGCTCCCGTGACACCCGCCCAGGGGCCTGGTCGGGGCAAAGGTCTTCCGCCTTCCTCCCCGGCGGGTCTGCTTCACTGGGTGCTTGCGGTGCCGGCGGCCCAGCCGGTGACGTTTCGTTCGAGGGGTGCGGGACGCTGGGGGCATCGCCGGTCGGTGAGCTGGGGGCGACGGGGCTGGTCATAGGCGGTCCGACTCCACTTCATCCCACCCGGTCTCGGCGGGGTCTAGCTCGTGCTGGTCTTGCTCGTCGTGTTCGGGTTCGGTGCGCCAGGGGTCGGGGAGTACGCCGCCCAGGTCGATGAGCCTCATCGGCGGGTGGCCGCCGTGCAGCGGCAGCCATACCGGGTCGCAGGCCGGGCAGGTGACGCGCGGGTCAAGGGCGGCGGTCGCGATCTGGAGGTCGAGGGACGCGGCGGTGGCGGCGAGGGCCTTGCGGGCGGACTGCTCGCGGCGCGCGGTGGGGAAGCAGAACAGGAGCGGCATCGTGAGCGCGATGTTGGTCCGGGCGTGCTCGGCGTAGCCGGTGAGCTTGCCGACGAGCTGGGGCAGGTGCTCGGTGCCGGTGTCGTATTCGAGGAGGAACGCGATGTTGGTTCCGTCTTGCGCCCAGACGCCGAGCCCGTCGGGGCGCGGGCCGAGTTCGCGGCTGCGGGCGTACAGGTAGTCGGAGGCTTCGCCTTCGCCGTCCCACTTCAGGAGTTCACCGCCGCCGTGCTCGCGGGCGTGCCGCGCCAGGGCGACGAAGAACCACGACGCGCCGGTCATGTGTCCCAGGCGCTGGGAGCGTTCGAGGGCAAGCTGCCGGTCCGCGCGGACTATCGGCAGCCATCTTGTCTCGTCGCGGTCTTCCTGGCCGAGCAGCGCGGCGCCGATGGGGCCGAGAACGTAGTGCCACGGCGCGGAGCCGATCTGAAGGTGCGGCCGGAAGCGGCGCAGCAGGCCCAGGCGCACGAGCATCGCCAGGCGGTGCCTGGCGGTGGTGATGTTCCCGAACGCGAGCGCGGCGAGCTGCTCGGTGGTCAGCACGCGGTGCCGCGCCACCAGGCGCACAAGCTCACGGTCGCGGTCGGTCAGATGACCGGCCACGGACAGCACCGCTGCCTCGTCCCGGGCCGCCCTGGTGCCGACGCCTGCGCCTGTCCCTGCCCCGCGTGTATGAGGATGTGATGACACAGTCATAAGCCCCGGTCCCCTCCCGCAGGTACATTTCGCCGCTGACCAGGGGCTACGGCCGGGCTGGGGGCGGCAGGTGCGTCGGCGGTTCTGGTGGTCCGGGTTGCCTGCCGGGCAATCGTCCGGGGGGTTTGTCGGGTGGAACGCTGTTGGTCGAGCGAGGTCATGCGCACAGTCGCCTTTCCGCGCGTGAACCGTGCCGGTCCGCGCGCACGCCAGGGCCGCCTTAACCCCCGAACCGAACACAGGGGGAGGCGGAAGGTCGTCAGAAAAGGGGCCGGCCGGGCCGCCGTGACGGGTGAGGGGGTGGGCTGGCGCGTGCGCCGGCGTCGCCTCCCCGGTCCCAGGTCCCCGCCTGGTCCGGAGCCCGCCGTCCGCACGCTCCCGGTGCGGGGGGCGCGTGCCAGCCGTGGCCGTGCGCGCCGTGCTGCGGCCGGCAAGAAGGTCGGTGCCGCGCCGCGCGACGCTGGCGCATCCTTCATGAACGCTCCGTGCCGGGTGGGCTGTCAAGGCACCGGTAGACCGACCGGTATCCCCGGAACGGTAAAAACTTGGCCAAGGTGTGCGCGGGGCGGGCCATGGCACGCGCGGGCCGCTGCGCGTGCTGCCGTGCCGGGCTCCACGACCGCATCTGCGGCCCCCCGCCGGTACGCCTGGTAAAAGCGGACAAGTAGCGCAGACGAACCAAGCGACCCCTGAGCGTCCACGCTCGGGGGTCTTCGCATCAGAGCGCTGTCAGACCTAACAGCCAGACTGTCAGATCAGACAGGGAAGAAGCGGAGTCGGACGATGCATGACATCATCAGCGACATCATCGACTGGGACCGGGCCAACAAGGCATACCTGGCCGGTGAGGGCCAGTCGGGCGAACGGTACATCCAGCGGCTAGAAGCGGCCGACCGGATGGCCGAGATCGAGGCCCGATGGCATCATCTCCCGGGAGGGTTCCTAAGCGAGTGGAAGCTCATCAAGACTCACATCCAGGCCGTTGCCGAGAGCACACTGACTGCAACTAAGGAAGAGGTGTGCTGGCTGGCCATCGCCGCCGCAACCGCCTGGATACCCCAACGGGAACCGGTTGAGACGGCGTTGCCCCGCAAGCAGGCCACCCTGCTGGACGGCCTTTCTACTGCTCAGAGGCAGTTACCGTGCTGCGGATAGCAGGTTCGCCGAAAAATAGTTAATTAAAACCCTACCCAGTCACCCTCGATCGTGGTGAACATCGCGTCGGTCTGATTAGGCAGCCCGCTCGCGCGGACGACCCGGACCGCGTCAGCGACGTAGTCGGCGACGGCCTCGCCGACGCCCAGTGGCGTGACCGAGAACGCGACCAGCATGAGCCCTCCCTCTCCGATAACGTGCTACAAGCAGGCTTGGCGTATGCGGCATCACGGACATCGTCTGTCGGCCCCGGCTAACTTACCCGTAGCTCGCTGGCCATCCGGCTCGTGCCCGGCAGGTAAATCCAGGCCATGCCTGCGCCGGACCTGCTAGTCCCTGAGCCGGCCGGCGGTGAGCTCAGGCCAGATGCGCTCCTGCCTGGTTCAGAAGATCAGTGGCCTGGTCGATGTCGTCGTGACAGCGCTGCAGCCAGGCCTCGTCCCAGAAGAAGTTGCAGCTGGTCTCGGCCCGGAGGACCCGCCAGTGTGCTTGCTCAAGGAGCTGGTACACGTCGGGGCCGCGGGCCGAGATGCCGATCGCGTTCCGCCGGGCGGCGCGGATGGCCTGGCTGATCTCATCAAGGCGGGTCAGGGCCTTCTGCTGGGCCAGCGATCCGATCCACTGGGTAAAACCGGAGCCGTCGTGCCAGCCGGTGTTCCATGCGCCGGGGCGCACGGTTACCTCGCCGTAGGGACCATGACGGTCCAGGTAGTCCTCGACGAAGCAGGGACGGATGCCGCCGCTTCGGTTATCCCGTACTCGCTGCAGCAGGTCCTGGTAGAAGAAGTGCCAGAAATTGGCTTCCGGCGAGGTGTTGCGGAACCAGCCGCCGTTCTCCCCATCTGTGCAGGTGGTCACAAGGGGCGGGAAATGGCAGTGCCTGGTCCGCTGGGTCACCTCGTGAATGAACCAGCCGGGCTCCATCCCTGCCTCCTGGGCGTTGGAGAGCTCCCGGTCCCTGACCACGACGATGATTTCCTCGTCTCCGAATCGCGCGATGTGCGGGCGGTAGCGGAGTTCGTCCCAGCCCATGGGAGTGACTGGTTCAACGTGTTCGCTGTCGACGAACACGTAGCGGTAGCCCTGGCGATTGAGGGTGGGGATGAGGTCCATGCACAGGCCCATCTCCGGAGGCCAGAATCCGGGAAAGCTTGTTCGCGCAAAAAGGTGCTGGCCGATCCCCCGCCAGCGCTCGAGCTGGTCGTCCCAGTCGGCTTGCGGGATGAGGGGAAGGACGGGGTGATAGTAGCCGGTGCCCAGGATGCGGATGATCTTGGTGTTCTGCAAGAACCACAGGAGCGACCCGCAGTCGATGATGCCGTAAACCCGGCGCTGGAAGTGAGGACTGGCCAAGGTCTCGAGCAAGGTTCCGGAGAGTGACAGGTGCACCCGGCCGACATCCTCATAGGCCCACAGTGATCTGGGGATACGGTCCATGGCCCAGAGGATCTCTCTGGCCTCCCACTCCCGCCGCTCAAGGAGATCCTCAAGGTTGTAAGCGGGCTGATGCAAGTTGAGGACCAGGGCGAAGGCCACGTCGGCCATCGGGACTCCTTCGCGGTTACAGGTCGTGGGTCACGATGTCGATGGTGCGCCGGGCCAGTTCGGCGCCGTAGTCGGTCCAGATGCCCTCGCCCCAGTAGCGGTAGCAGCTAGTCTCGGCGGTCAGCAGGTGGAACAGGGCGTTGCGGTAGCGGGGATCGTCGGCGGGGACGGCTTTGCCCAGGACCCGCTCGTGGAACAGCGAGCTGGCTTCGTCCATGGGGGCTAGCACTCGGTCGTAGCCGTGTACCCAGGAGATGTTGTTGGTCCAGCTGCCGCCCTCCATGTTGAAGCGCCCATCCTCACCTCGCAGCTGCTCGATCACCGCGGCTAGCCGGTCCGGCCCGTCGCCGGGGGCCATGTGGCCCCAGATCCTGGACTGGAAGAGAGGCTGGATCACGGGCAGATCGTCGGGGCCCGTGCCGGCCGAGTGCAGCCGTTCAAGGTACTCGGTGACGTTCATGGCTGGAGTCTGGCTACCTGAGCACTCCCTGATCACGTCGAAGTACTTGGGCGGAAACTCGTTCATCATCACCCCGCCGTTTTCCCCGTCGGCGATCTGGGTGACCAGCGGCGGCACGTGACTGCCGCCCAGTTCCCAGGGCGAAAGGCCTTTGGCCTCGTAATAGGGCTGCATCTGGGCGACTAGCTTGGTGTCACTGCCCTGGGTCTTGACCACAGCGGTGATGCTGGCGACATCGCCCTGGGAGCTGGCGCACACCAGGCGGCGAGGCAGGTGCGGTCGCTGGAGGCCACTCCCATCGGGTTCCTCGACAGTGTGTTCCTGGACCAGGACCCACTGGTAGCCGCAGTCGGTAAGGGTCTTCACGAACTCGTAGGCAACATCAGGGTGGTTGGGCAGGGCCATCTCCGCAGGGGAGAAGCCGCGGACCCGGCTCAGTGCGGCCAGGCCGAAAAGAGCGGCGAAATGGTGCTGCCAGGCCCGCACGTGCAGCCGGTAGTCCTGGACCGGAGTGGAGGGCGCCACGGCATGCCCCCACGGACAGCCCAGCCACTCCACCGCCTGCTGGTTGCGTGCGTCGGTTGTGATGCGGCCCAGGGCGTCGAGCACGTCGTGGGCGCCCATCTGGCGCAGGCCATGCAGCAGCGTGCCCGAGTATTCGAGCATGACCCTGGGCGCGAATCCCTCATCCAGCAGTCGGGGGATGAACTCGCCCATCCTTCGATAGCAGTCCAGGAACACCGGGGCGTTGTGGTTGTCGCCGATGCTGGGGTTGTCCATCATCCACTGCAAGTTGCTGATGATCGGCGCGGTGCGCAGATCAGGTCCGCCCGCCGGAATGAGCGGCTGGTGCATGTGCAAGGCGGTAGCGAACGCACTCCGCACGTCGGCGAACCCGGCTGTCCCCGGCGGCAGGAAGACGGGATCAGTGCCCCTGGCCCGCATCGCCTCCTCCACGCGCTGCTCCGAACCGCAGATGTTGGGGAGGCCATCGATGTACTCAGGAATCTCGCCCATTGCCCAAGCTCTGTTGTCTGACATGTGTATGAATCCTATTTGCAGCGTATATGGTCATAAATGCTCACGTAGTCCTGACCAGGCCGGGCCCAGGAGTGATCCTCATGCATCCCGTTGAGCATAAGGCGGCGGAAATCGCCTGGGTATGAGAACCAGAGCCCGATAGCGCGTGCCATCGCGGACTCCAGTGCCGGGTTGTCGAGCTGGTGGAAGACATAGCCATTTCGGTCGTCAGGGTGGCGTGCGGAATAATCGCGATCGAAAACCGTGTCCACCAGCCCGCCCACGGCCCGTACGATAGGGACGGTGCCGTACTTGAGGGCCATCATCTGGCTCAGGCCGCATGGCTCGAAGAGGCTCGGCACCACGATCATGTCGGCGCCCGCGTAGATCAGATGGGCCAGGCCTTCGTTGAAGGCAATTTCCAGGTGACAGTCAGGGTTAGCATTCAGGTGCCGCTTCAGCTGCCAGAAGTGAGCATTGACGGCCGGGTCTGGGCAGGCACCCAGCAAGACGAATTGCGCGGCCTGGTCCAAGGCGTACTCAATGGCGTGCTCGATGAGATGGACGCCTTTCTGACGGTCGATCCGGCCGACGTACGCGATGATGGGCTTGTAGTCCTTCCGCAACAGGAACCGGTCACGCAGGGCCTCTTTATTTGCATATTTTCGCTCTATCGTGCCTGTCCCGTAGTTCGACGGGATCAGGCTGTCGATCTCTGGGTTCCAGACGTTGTAGTCGATGCCGTTAAGGACACCGCCGAATTTTTCGCGGTGGATGTGGAGCGTGTGCCCCAGGCCCATCCCCTGATCGGCGTAGGTTGCCTCCCAGGCATGTTGCGGTGACACGGTGGTGATGAAGTTTGAGTAGACGATGCCGCCTTTCATCAGGTTGATGGCACTGTGGTTGAAGTTATCGCGGAGCCGATCGTATTCAAAGAAGTGCGCCGGGCGGCAGAGGCCCGTCGCCCACAGGATGTACTCACCGCAGATGCCCTGATGCCCGAAATTGTGGATGGTATAGCAAACGCGCTGATTGTCCATGCCAATGTGCTGATACATCTCGTAGAGCAGCACCGGGACGAGCGCCGTCTGCCAGTCGTGGCAGTGGATCACGTCTGGCCGTTTGTTGGTCTTCCACATGAACTCCAGGGCCGCCTTCGAAAAGAAGGCGAACCTGGTCACGTCGTCGGCTGAACCGTACAGGTGGCCCCGGTTGAAGAAATGGTCCGGTGAGTGCGGCTCGATGAAGAAGCATCGCCTGCCGTGAACGAACCCGAACCACACCGTGCAGCGTACGAACCCGCTGTACCAGGGGACCCAGAGATCCTGATAGGTGATCGAGAGCCCGTAGATCTGGTCGTAGCGCATGCAATCATATTTCGGCATGATTATCTCGACGGCGTGGCCGCGCAGCTCCAGCTCCCGGCTCAGCCCGAAGACGACCTCTCCCAGCCCGCCCGCCTGAGCCGCCGGCGCGCATTCCGTCGCAACCATTACCACGAACACGGCTGCCTCACCGTTCCTGTCGCATATCGTGCGGCCGTAACCAGGCCGGGGCCAATACCGGCGATATCACAGTGAACTGGTGGATAGGTGTCGTCTCCTTTCTGCGGGCCGGGAGCGGGAGTCGCGGCTGCTATGTTCCTATATTCACGGTATAGCCAGAGTGCTGCGCCCCGCCAGCCGCGGGCTTCGGCTGCCGGGGGGGGCGGCCCGGGCAGCGCACGAGCCGGCCGGGCGAGCCGGGATTTCTGCCGCGCCGCGCGCGGCCCGGCGGGACGATTCGAACGGCGGGTTCTGCACCATTCTCCCCGGACTGGGCTAGATTCGGCTCATGATGCCGACAGAGCACAGTCCGCAGGGCCGGTGGGCAGGCAGGACGCTGGCCGATTTCGAGCGGGACCTGGCTGACAACTTGTGTTACGAGCGGGGCACGACGGCGGAGTCGGCGAGCTTGCAGGATCTCTACTGGACTCTGGCGGTGACCGTCCGGGATCGTCTGGCCGACCGGCGGGCCAGGACGGCGGGGGCGAATTATGCGGCTAACCCGAAGTTCGTCTACTACCTGTCGGCGGAGTACATGCTGGGGCGCCAGCTTGGCCAGAACGCGATGTACACCGGCACCGGCGATTTTGCCCGCGCGGCGGTTGCCGGGTTGGGCGTCTCGGTAGAAGACCTGGCGGCCCTTGATGTCGAGCCGGGCCTGGGGACCGGCGGGCTGGGTCGGCTGGCCGCATGCCTGCTCGACTCCCTGGCCACTCTTGACATACCGGCTGTGGGCTACGGGATCCGCTATGAGTTCGGGATCTTTAAGCAGGCTTTCGAGAATGGAGATCAGGTCGAGCGTCCCGATGACTGGGCGTTCTACGGTAACCCGTGGGAGTTCTCCGCTCCCGATGACCGGCAGGTCGTGGGGTTCTACGGTCACACTGAGGCGGTGGATGACGATCAGGGCGGGCTGCGGGCTCGCTGGGTGCCGGGGGAGACGGTGCGTGGCGAGCCCAGTCACATGCTGGTGCCCGGCTACGGCACCGAGACGGTCAACATCATCCGGCTCTGGCAAGCCCGGGCCGGCCGGGAGTCGTTCGACCTGGGCCTGTTCAACGCCGGTCACTACGCGGAGGCCGTCGAATCGCGGATGCGCTCGGAGAACCTCACCAAGGTGCTGTACCCGAGCGACAGCACGCCGGCCGGACGAGAGCTGCGGCTGAAGCAGCAGTACTTCCTGGTCTCCTGCTCGCTGCGGGACATTATCCGCCGGTTCCGGTTCCGCAACAGCGACTGGGAGGCCTTTCCCGACAAAGTCGTCATCCAGCTCAACGACACCCATCCGGTGCTGGCCGTACCCGAGCTGATGCGGCTGCTGGTCGACGAGCACGGGGTCGGCTGGGACCAGGCCTGGTCCATCACCCGGCGTACCTTCGCGTACACCTGTCATACCCTGCTGCCTGAGGCACTGGAGACGTGGCCGGTGCCGATGTTCGAGCGGCTCCTTCCGCGCCACCTGGAGATCATCTACGCCCTGAATCACTTCTTCCTCGACGAGGTGCGTGCCCGCTACCCGGATGACGGCGAGCGCATCGCCCGGATGTCGCTGATCCAGGAGGTGCCCGAGCGCGCGGTGCGGATGGCCGGCCTGGCGGTTGTCGGCAGCTTCGCCGTGAATGGGGTGGCCGGGCTGCAGTCGCGGCTGCTCGCACAGACGACGTTGCGGGACTTCGCTGACCTCTGGCCCGGCAAGTTCCTGAATGAGACGAATGGCGTCAGTCCCCGCCGGTTCATCGGTCTCGCCAACCCGCGCCTGTCCGGGCTGATCACCGCCCGGCTGGGAGACCAGCGATGGCTGAGCAGCCTGGACCGGCTGCGGGAGCTTGAGGCTTTCGCCGACGATCCGGAGTTCCGGGAGCAGTGGCGCGAGGTGAAGCGGCTGAACAAGCTCGACCTGGCCGCTCATGCCCTGGCCGCCACCGGCGTCACCATCGATCCTGGTTCGGTTTTCGACGTGATGGCCAAGCGGCTGCACGAGTACAAGCGCCAGCTGCTCAAACTGCTGCACGTCATCACCCTGTACAACCGGGTTAAGGCCGATCCGGGCGTCGCCCTGACGCCGTGCACGGTCATCTTCGGCGCGAAGGCTGCGCCCGGCTACCAGGAGGCGAAGCGGATCATCAAGCTGATCAACTCGGTCGCATCGGTGGTCAACGCCGATCCCGACATCTCCGGCCGGATCAAGGTCGTCTTCCTGCCCGACTATAACGTCTCGGTCAGCGAGCTCGTCGTGCCGGCCGGTGATATCTCCGAGCAGATCTCCCTGGCCGGCAAGGAGGCATCCGGGACGGGCAACATGAAACTGGCCCTTAACGGGGCCATCACCGTCGGCACGCTCGACGGCGCCAACATCGAGATCCGCGACCTGGTCGGGGCCGACAACTTCTTCCTCTTCGGCCTCTCCGCCGACGATGCCAGCGCCCTCAGGCAAGGCGGCTACTCGCCCCACGCCTATTACCGCGGGGACGCCGAGCTCCGGGCAGCCGTTGACGCCCTCGCCTCAGGCGCCTTCTCCGGCGGGGACCGCGAGGCCTTCGCCCCCATCGTCGCCTCCCTCCTGAACAGGGACGAGTACCTGGTCCTGGCCGACTACCGGTCCTACGTGGATTGCCACGACCGCGCCGCCGGGCCGGCCTGGGCTGATCAGGACCGGTGGAGCCGGATGTCGATCCGGAACACGGCGCGATCGGGCTATTTCTCCTCCGACCGGACGGTCCGTGGCTATTGCCACGATATCTGGCACGTCGAGCCTGTGCCCGTTCCCCCGTACGCGGCCACCGCCCCTGAGGTTCCCCGCCCGAGTTCCTGAGCGTCGATGCCGCTGGCGATGCCGGGTTCCGGGGCTGACCTGCGTGCCAGGGCGGTCGTGGTTCGCCCGGCCGGGGGGGCTGCCAGTGGCTAATCGTCTTGGCGCCGCGAGGGATTTGCCGATGATATCGGCGCGTCCGGAGCAGTCAGGATACGATTCGATGACGGGAATTGTACCGAGAACGCTGGGTTGCCGAGCCCGCCCGCCCTTGAGGGCCCGAACTAGGTGAATGTCGGCGCCATCGATCGGCACAAGCCACGCATAACGGAGGCAAAAGGTGATTAAGTCCAGAGGAGCGGCTGGCCAGGCCACCATCACATTTACTCTCGATCCTCGCGTGCATGCCCAGACGGCGGCCGTGTGCGGGGAGTGGAACGACTGGTCGGCTGACGCCGACGTCATGCGCCGCGACGCCGAGGGGGGCTTCAGCCTGACGGTTGACCTCCCAGCGGGGCGGACCTACCGGTTCCGGTACCTGCTCGACGGCGAGCGGTGGGACAACGACTGGGCCGCCGATTCCTACGTTCCCAACAGCTTCGGCGGAGACGACTCTGTCGCTGACCTGACGGCGCTCGCCGAGGCGGCCCCGCCGACCGCGAAGACGGCGCCGGCGAAGAAGGAAGCGGCGAAGAAGGCTGTGCCGGTGCGGACCAGGAAGGCCGCAGCGCCGGCGACGAAACCAGCCAAGAAGACGACGCAATAGGGCGGGCGAGGGGCGAGACGATATCCGAGACGATGCCAAGCCGGAATGCGCAACTGGTCTCTTCGGTTCCCTTAGGCCAGGCCCCGTCCCGGTCTGACGTCCGTCGGTAAGCGTCAGCGGATGCGGGTCTGGCCAGGGAATGCTTATCCGCTCGGGGCCAGCTGGGACGGATCGGGCACTAATTTCGCTCTGTTCTCTGAGGTGGCCGACCGGGTGCAGCTATGCCTGTTCGACCGCGGTGACGGCAGTGAGACACGCGTTGAGCTCACCGAGTTAGACGGCTACGTCTGGCACTGTTACCTGCCAGGGGTCGGCCCAGGCCAGCAGTACGGCTATCGTGTGCACGGCCCGTACGCGCCGGCCCGCGGACACTTGTGCAACGCCTCGAAGCTGCTGCTCGACCCTTACGGCAAGGCTGTCGAGGGCCAGGTGCGCTGGCATGAGGCCCTTTTCTCCGTCCGGTCCGGCGCGCCGGATGCGATCAACACTCGGGACAGCGCCCCTTTCATGCCGCGCAATGTCATTATTAATCCATACTTCGAGTGGGCGGATGACCGCCGGCCGCGGACTCCGTATAACGAGACTGTGATCTACGAAGCTCATGTCCGCGGCCTGACCATGCGCCATCCCGGTATCCCGCCCGAGCAGCGCGGCACCTATGCGGGCCTGGCTTCCCCGGTCATCATCGACCGCCTGAGCCGGCTGGGCGTGACCGCCGTCGAACTGATGCCAGTGCACCAGTTCGTCTCGGAGCGGCAACTCGCGGCCAGGGGACGGGCCAACTACTGGGGCTATAACCCAATCGCGTTCCTCGCTCCCCATAACGCATACTCGTCGTCTGCCGAGCCGCATGGCCAGGTCGCCGAGTTCAAGTCGATGGTCAAGGCCTTACACAAGGCAGGCATCGAGGTGATCCTTGACGTCGGCTACAACCACACCGCGGAGGCCGGCGCCTTCGGCCCCACGCTGTCCTTCCGCGGCATCGACAACGCTGCGTACTACCGGCTCGCCGAAGGCGACCCGCGCGTCTACCTCGACTACACCGGCTGCGGCAACAGCCTCAATGTCCGCTATCCGCACACGCTGCAGCTGATCATGGACTCGCTGCGATACTGGATCTTGGACATGCACGTGGACGGGTTTCGCTTCGACCTGGCTGCGGCACTGGCCCGCGAGCTGCACGACGTGGACCGGCTGGCCGCCTTCTTCGACCTGGTTCAGCAAGACCCGGTCGTATCGCAGGTCAAGCTGATCGCCGAGCCATGGGACGTGGGCGAGGGCGGTTACCAGGTCGGCAACTTCCCGCCGCTATGGTCGGAATGGAACGTCAAGTACCGCGACTGCGTCCGCGACCTATGGCGAGGCGAGCCGGCGGCACTGCCCGAGTTCGCCATGCGGCTGACTGGTTCCAGCGACCTTTACGAAACCAGCGCCAGGCGGCCGGTGGCATCGGTCAACTTCGTCACCTGTCACGACGGGTTCACCCTCGCCGACCTCGTCAGCTACAACCGCAAGCACAACGAGGCCAACGGTGAGGGCAACCGGGATGGCGCCGACGATAACCGATCCTGGAACTGCGGGGCGGAAGGGCCGTCCGCCGATCCGGCGGTCGGCGAGCTGCGCGCCCGGCAGGTGCGGAATTTCCTGGTCACGCTGTTCTGCTCACAGGGGGTTCCGATGCTGCTGGCTGGTGACGAGATGGGACGCACCCAGCAGGGCAACAACAACGCCTACTGCCAGGACACTGATCTCTCCTGGGTCGACTGGGGGGACGCTGACAAGCACGCGGACCTGGTTGACTTTACCTGCGCGCTGTCCGCGCTGCGCCGGGCGCACCCGGTCTTCCGCCGGAGGAGGTTCCTCCGCGGGCTGCCGTCGGGGGCTGGGGACGGCGGGCTGCGGGACATCATCTGGCTGACCCCGTCCGGCCGGGAAATGACGGAGGCGGACTGGCAGGTCGGCTATGCGCGGTCACTGGCCGTGTTCCTGAACGGTGACGCCATTACGGAGCCGGACAAGCGCGGCGAGCCCGTCCGCGACGAGCACTTCCTGCTGCTGTTCAACGCGCACAGCGACGCCATGCGGTTCATGCTGCCCAGCGTCGATCACGCAGACGGCTGGCACACCGTCATCGATACAGCGGCGCTGCCGAGCCGCACCAGTATTGGCAGCTGGCCTGCCATGCTGCCAGGCGGGACGACGGTTGACGTGACCGGCCGCTCGATCTTGGTGCTGCGCGCCGCGCACGGCGCGGCGGGCTAGGCCAGGCCCCGCGGCCGCGGGTGATGCCTCCGCCGGCCGCGCTCATCGTCGGGGCCGGTACGCAGGCAGGCGCGGTCAGGTCACGCTTTGCTGAAATACCGCTCCCGCGTTTGTGTTCCAGATTCTGGGTACGGAATCGACCCCGCCGAAGTCATCACAGAAGATCACGAACTCGAAGGTCACGGGCGCGGCCGGGCCACTATCGCTGGGGAAGGTTGCCCCCCAGAACTCGAAATTGTCACCGAACCCCTCGAATGCTGCGGGAACAACCTGCGAAGTTACCCAGGAATCAGTGGTGAGGACTAATCCGGCGACGTGATTGGGGCCGCTATTGAATATCTGGAACTGGACTGAAAGCTGGGCAAAGAAGACCGGTGCCCCGCCCGAGGTGAAACCCTCGGCATTGCTGCCAGAGAAAGTGACATTAGTTATATAAAAAGCTGTCTGTGTCATATCGGTTTTTCCTTTCTGCATCCTGGCATCGCTATGACGGCGGGGTGCCTGAGGTTTGGGTCAGCTGGCTGGCGAGGCGAAGCGCCAGCGCGACGAGGGTGAGGCTCGGGTTGGCTGCCGGCGAGACGGGGAAGACCGAGTTATCACAGGCGTAAAGGTTCTGGTAGCCGAGGAACTTCAGGTCGGCATCGACCACGCCGGTCCCGTCGCCCGCCATGCGGAGCGTGCCGACTTCGTGGGCGACCCCGCCGATGGCGGCGATCTGGAGGGCCATCGACGGGTCCTCGCCATAGACAGGCAGTGCGTTGAACGCCGTCAAGACGTTCTGGGCAATCTGGTCGGCCTCGGAGAGCAGCGCCGGGGACGGGGTGGCGGGCGCCATATACAGGTTGACCGGGCTAGCCGGGTTCGGCGGGTCGCCGACCGTGGCGACGTAGTTGCCGTCGAGGAGAGGTGAGTAGTACTGGAATACGATCTCGCAGAGCATGTAGCCGTTGCGGATGTTCTCGTCCTGGGCCAGGTGGACGGGGTCGATGTAGCGGCCCTGGTTGAATTCGGCGCCCAGCTCAACGACGATGTCAAAAGCGTGCTGGTCCACTGTGGCGGCAGGGTTCTGCAGCAGCAACTTGGCCGAGTCCGTGCTGCTGGCATTCGCGTGGCCCGGAGGGACGACGAAGTGCCGGTAACGGATCATGTGATCGGTGATGCCCTGGCCGATCTTTCCGTTCGGGTCGCTGAGACCCGACTGCAGGGCGATCTTCGCGGACTCGATCGTGCCCGCACAGAGCACCACGTTAGTCCCTAGATAGCTCCGCTGCTCCTGCGCGAGCAGGTCGAAGCACTGAACTCCGGTGACCCGGGTGGCGTCGTTCGGGTCGAACGTGACGTTCCAGACGGCGTGGTTGAGGTTGACCGTTACCGGAGTTCGTCCCGTCGGGCTGAGCTGCGGCGGCTCCTGCACCAGGACGTCCTCCAGCAGAAGGTCGGCCGTGGAGAAGATGCCGACCGGGATCGACCAGTTCGTCGCTCCCATGTACTGAACGCCTACCGGGCCATCCGCCGCATTCCAGCCCGGGACGAGGGTATCCAGATAGCTACGGGAAGAATTCTGGAAAGCGCTGTCCGGCAGCTGATCGGCGTTTAGTGCCTTGAGTGCCGCGGTATAGCCGCCCTGGCTGAGGAGATAATCACTCACGGCTGCCGGCCACGCCGCGAGCTGCCAGGGAGTGAGCTGCGGGATCAGGCTTCCCCAGAAGATCGACCGGCCGCCCAGATTGAATCCCTGCGCCCCCTGATAATTCGACCCGTCCACGTTGGTGTAGTTGACCACCCCGAAGTTCTGCCACAGTGACCAGATCTGCTTCTGGAACTGGCCGATCAGCAGCCGGCGAGGAAGGTTGCCGACGTGAGTCGGGAAAAGTAACGATCCGGCCTCCAGCACGAGGACGCGGGCGCCGGCATCGGCCAGCGTGCTGGCCAGCACCCCGCCGCCCATCCCGGAGCCGACGACGATCACGTCGTAGACGATCGTCGGGTCCACGTTCCGGTTGAGCAGGGTCTGTGCTACCACGCCGTCCTCGGTGACGAGTGCGGCGAGGAACGGGAACTGCACCTGCGCGTCCGTGTATGACAGCACAGCGCCCGGCGCCTGCGGACCGGCCGTGAGGTTGCCGCCGAGCATCCACCGGCCGGGCGGGATGACGAACTTGAACTGCAGGCCGGCCGGGAATGCCTGCTCGTCGAGGACGAACTGCCACGCGCCGTCGACGTACTCACCGCCCCGGTCGACCCAGTTGTCGACCGATGTCCGCAGGACAACTGTTGTATCGGGTATAACAGTGTTTGTCACGAACTGGATAGTAAACATCGTCTCCCTCGCCGACGGAATCGACCAGCCAACTTGCATCGTATCCAGCTAAAAGCAGCGGGACCAGAATCAAAGTGACCGTTACGTTAACATTTCGCCGTCTCCCGGGTGCGCCCGGGCCTTCTATACCCGGCATTTCAGAAAAGCCGGGAGTGCCAGGCCGCCGGCCCGTGAAGGTTGTCGGCCGGCCGTTGTGATGTCTCTCAGGAGCGTGGCTGAGGACCGATTATTTCGCGCACGTGACGCTGTGCCGGACGAGCAGCCGGCCGTGGTGCCGATGGCCTCGGGAACGAACTGGGGCACCAGCCGTCCCGGGCCGGGCAGCCGCACCGCGGACGCACCCGTGCCGCGGCCCTCGCTAGAGTGCCAACAGCATGATTGCGTGACTGCCGTGGAAACAGCGACAGCAAGCGCGCACCGATGTCGTCGGTTCGTGTCCCGGCCGCGGACTGGCAGGCGCCCGGGTGCCCAGGCCAGGTGCCCAGGCCGGGTGCGCAAGGTGCCCAGGGTCAGGGGCTTCGGGAGCCGGAGGGAGCCTGGGGAAGAGAAAGCCGGCGGTATCGGCCCAGGCCGGGCCGGATCGCCTCCGGTCCTTGTCACGGGCCGGATCGCCTCCGGTCCTTGTCACGGGCCGGATCGCCTCCGGTCCTTGTGACGGGCCGGATCGCCTCCGGTCCTTGTGACGGGCCGGATCGCCTCCGGTCCTTGTGATCGGCATGAGCTCAAAGGAGGACCATGGACGTCCGGGAGTACGTGGCAGAGCACCGCGCGGACTTCTTCGAGGCGCTCAGCCAGTGGCTGACCATCCCGTCGATCTCCGCCGATCCGGCGCGCCATGGCGACGTCCGGCGATCCGCCGAGTGGCTGGCTGACTACCTGCGGGAGACCGGCTTCCCGGTCGCCGAGGTGTGGGAGACCGGCTCGGCTGGCGCTCCCGGCCTGCCCGCCGTGTTCGCGCACTGGCCGGCCAGTGACCCGGCCGCTCCGGTCGTCCTGGTCTACGGGCACCACGACGTGCAGCCGGTCGAGCCGCTGGCGGAGTGGGACAGCCCGCCGTTCGAGCCAGCCGAGAGGGACGGCCAGCTGCTGGCCCGCGGCGCCTCGGACGACAAGGGCCAGGTGCTCTTCCACGCGCTCGGCACCCGGGCCGGACTTGCCGCGGCGGGACGGCCAGCTCCGCCGGTGACGCTGAAGCTGCTGATCGAGGGCGAGGAGGAGTCCGGCTCGCCGAACTTCGCCGACCTGCTGCGGCGCGAGCGCGACCGGCTCGGATGCGACGTCATCGTGATCTCGGACACCACCATGTGGTCCGCTGAGGTGCCGTCGATGTGCATCGGCATGCGCGGGGTGGTCGACGCCGAGATCGACCTGCGCGGCCCCGAGCGGGACCTGCACTCCGGCTCCTTCGGTGGCGGGGTGCCCAACCCGCTGCATGTCCTGGCCGGGCTGCTGGCCGGCCTGCACGACGATGCCGGCCGGGTGACGCTGCCGGGCTTCTACGACGCCGTGCAGCCGCTCACGGACGCTGAGCGAGAGATGATCGCCCGGCTTCCGTTCGACGAGAAGGGCTGGCTGGCCGAGGCAGGCAACAGCGGCGCGACGGCCGGCGAGGCAGGCTTCAGCACCCTGGAGCGCGTCTGGGCGCGGCCGACCGCCGAGGTCAACGGCATGTGGGGCGGCCACACCGGGCCGGGCGGCAAGACGATCATCCCGAGCCAGGCGCATGCCAAGCTGTCGTTCCGGCTCGTCGCCAGCCAGGAGCCGGCCGACGTCATCGCCGGGCTCCGCCAGTACGTGCGGGACGCCGCGCCGCCCGGTATCGAGGCCACTGTCACATCGCACGGCGACGGCGTCCGGCCGTCCTTCTCGCCGGCCGACTCGGTCGCGGTCGGCGCGGGCCGGCGGGCCATGGAGCGTGCGTTCGGGACCGAGATCCTGTTCACCAGGGAAGGCGGCAGCGGGCCGGAAGCCGACCTGGCCGAGATCCTCGGGGCGCCGCTGGTCTTCATCGCGGTCGGCCTGGACGCGGATCGCATCCACGCGCCGAATGAGCGCGTCGACATGGGGCTGCTGCTGAAGGGCGCGGAGGCGGCGGCCTACCTGTGGGAGGAGCTGGCCGAGGCGGCCGGCGAGCTCACGGCGGCGCGGTGAGCGACAGCAGACTGCGCCGGGCCGAGGCTGCGGGCGGCCGGCGCGACGCCGCGCCCGCCCCGCCGCTGCGGCAGCTGGCGCTGTCCAGGAGCGAGGTGGACCGGTGCGCGCACCGGCGCACCGACACCGAGTGGCTATCCGCCGCCTGGGCCGACCCCCGCAGCCAGGCGGTGGTCGTCGAGCGCGGGCAGGCGCTGATCCGCTTCGGCGCTGACCACGTTGAGCTCGTCTTCGTGCCCCCGGCGCGGGCACCGGACGGGGTCAGGTTCCTGCTCGGCGCGGGCGCGGGCGGCGAGGCCTATTTCGGGGTAGCCGGCCCGCTGCCGAGCATGCCGGAGGCCGCCCCGTCAGCCGAGGCTGGCGCGATCCGCGCGGCCAGCCTGCGAGAGGCGGGCCCGCTGCTGTCCGACCGGGATGCCGGCCTGCTGACCCACGCGGTCGCCCTGGCCAACTGGCACGAGACGCACCAGCACTGCCCGCGCTGCGGCGCGCTGGCCGAGCCCGTATCCTCCGGGCATGCGCGGCGCTGCCCGGTGGATGGCAGTGAGCACTTCCCCCGCGTCGACCCGGCCATGATCGTGCTGGTCACCGATCCGGCAGACAGGTGCCTGCTCGCACGAAACGCGCAATGGCCCGCCGGCCGGGTCTCGATCCTCGCGGGATTCGTGGAAGCCGGGGAGTCCGCCGAGCAGGCGGTCAGCCGCGAGGTCCGCGAGGAGACGGGCATCATCGTCGGCGAGATCCGCTACCTCGGCAGCCAGCCCTGGCCGATGCCGCAGAGCCTGATGCTCGGATTCCGGGCCAGCGCGGTCGGCAGCCTGGAGATCATGGTTGATGAGGACGAGATCGCCGAGGCCCGCTGGTTCAGCCGGGACGAGCTGCGGGCGGCCATCGCCGGCGGCGCCATCCGGCTGCCGCCGCCGGTCTCGATCGCGCACCGGATCATCGAGTCCTGGTACGGCGCCGAGCTGCCAGGATCATGGTGACCGGGCTCAGGCTGGCCCGAGCCTGCGCACCGCCTCCGTCACGTCGGTGCCGGGTGCCGGGATGACCGAGATGACGGGCGTGTCGATGCCGCTGGCCCGGTATTCGGCGACGCGCTCCTGGCACTGCTCCGCGGATCCGTGCACGAGCAGGTCATCGACCACCTGGCCGGGTACCAGCGCCGCGGCGCCCTTGCGATCGCCGGCCGCCCACGCGTCGGCCATCGGCTTGAGCAGCTCGCCCCGGCCGAGCCAGGCGTGGAAGGCCGCGTACGCGGGCACCGTCAGGTAGGCGGCGATGGCCCGCCGCCCGATGGCCCGCGCGAGCTCCGCGTCGGCGGTCGGGCAGACGAAGATCCTGGCCACGAGCTCGCAGCCGGGACCGGCGACCGCCCGGACCCTGGCCACGTCGCCCGGCGAGAGCCAGTTCGTGATCGCGGCGCCCGCTTCCGCGGCGGCCAGCCTGATCATCTGCGGGCGGAGCGCGGCGAGAGCCAGGGCCGGCGGCACCTCGGGAGCCCCGTCCAGCCGGAAGCCGTCGACCGCGAAGGTCTCGTACCGCTCGCTCACCTTCTGGCCGCTCAGCGCCGCGCGCAGGAACCGGAGCATGTCCCTCGACCGCTGGTACGGCCGGTCGAACGGGACGGCGTTCCACTGCTCCACGATGACCGGCGACGAGGTGCCGATGCCAAGCACGACGCGGCCGGGCGCCAGGTCGGCCAGCGCCGCGGCGGTCATCGCGAGCACGCCGGGCGCCCTGGTGTAGACGGCGGCGATCGCGGTGCCGAGCCGCAGCTCGGCCGCCCATTGCGAGGCCAGCACCAGCGGCGTGAACGCATCCGCGCCGTTGACCTCGGCCGACCACGCGTCGGTGTAGCCGAGCGCAGGCAGCGCCGTCACGATCTCCCGCTGCGCGGCAAGCCGGCTGCCCGGCAGCGGCAGCGTGATGCCCCAGCGGCACGCGGGCGCAGCCTGCTGCTCGCTGGCCAGGCCCTGCTCGCTGGCCAGGCCCTGGTCGCTGGCCAGGCCCTGGTCGGTGACCGGCTGCCGCCCGGCGGCCTGCGGCCGTGCTGGCTGCGATTCCATCGGCTGCCCTCCTGGCGTGGCGAGGGACCCACCATAGCGGGTGGCAGATGTCCGGGTTCGGGCCAGCTCCTGGCAGCCACCGGAGGCCAGGCGGACACCTCGGGGGTGAGCTGCCCAGCAGGTCAGACTGCGCCGCGGGTCAGGCGGCCCGGCCGTCGCGCGGCAGCAGGGCCACCGGTCTCGGGCAGCCAACCACCGGCCCGGGCGTGAAGCGACCGGGCCGGCCCGCGGGCGCCCGGCTAGCCGGGGATGCGGTACTCCTCCAGCAGCCGGCGTCCGATGATCATTTTCTGGATCTCCGCGGTGCCCTCGCCGATCAGCAGCATCGGGACTTCCCGGTAGAGGCGCTCGATCTCGTACTCCTTGGAGAAGCCGTAGCCGCCGTGAATGCGGAAGGAGTCCTCGACGACCTCCTTGGCGTACTCGGAGGCCAGGTACTTGGCCATGCCGGCCTCGAGGTCGTTGCGCTCGCCCGAGTCCTTCTTGCGGGCCGCCATCGCCATCAGCTGATGCGCGGCCTCGACCTTGATGCCCATCTCGGCCAGCTTGAACGAGATGGCCTGATGCTCGACGATCGGCTTGCCGAAGGCGTGCCGCTGCTGGGCGTAGGTGATGCCCAGCTCGAAGGCGCGCAGGGCGACGCCGCAGCCGCGGGCGGCGACGTTGACCCGGCCCACCTCCACGCCGTCCATCATCTGGTAGAAGCCCTTGCCGGGCGCGCCGCCGAGCACCCGGCTGGCGGGGATCCGGACGTCGTGCAGCAGCAGCTCGGTGGTGTCGACGCCCTTGTAGCCCATCTTCTCGATCTTCCCCGGCACGGTCAGGCCGGGCACCGTGGTATTGGGGCCGAAGCCCGGCTCCTTCTCGATCAGGAAGGTGGTCATGTTCCGGTGCGGCGCGTCGTGGCCCTCGTCAGTGAGGCAGAGCACGGCGACCAGGCTGGAGGTACCGCCGTTGGTCAGCCACATCTTCTGGCCGTTGATCACGTAATCGTCGCCGTCGCGCACTGCCCTGGTGCGGATCGCGGACACGTCCGAGCCCATGCCCGGCTCCGACATGGAGAAAGCGCCGCGTATCTCCCCGGCCGCCATCTTCGGCAGGAAGTACTCCTTCTGCTCCGGAGTGCCATGCTGGCTGATCATGTAGGCGACGATGAAGTGGGTGTTGACGATGCCGGACACCGACATCCAGCCGCGGGCGATCTGCTCCACCACCAGCGCGTAGGTCAGCAGCGACTCGCCGAGGCCGCCGTATTCCTCGGGGATGGTGAGCCCGAACAGGCCCAGTTCCTTCATCCCCTCGACGATCTGGGCGGGGTACTCGTCCTTGTGCTCGAGCTCGGTGGCGACGGGGATGATCTCCTTGTCGACGAAGTCCCGGACCGTGGCGAGGATGTCGTGCTGGATATCGGTCAGGCCCTCGGTCTGCGCGAGGCGTTCCATGGCGCTCCTTGCGTTCTGCTGGTCGTAATGCGCTCAGGTGGCTGGCTCGGGCCGGCCGGGCTGCTCGCCGCCGCGCTCCTTGATGTAGGTCTCGGTCGGCACCATCACCTTGCGCCGGAACACGCACACCAGGGTGCCGTCCTGGTTGTAGCCGCGGGTCTCCACCTGGACGATGCCCCGGTCGCTCTTCGACGTCGACGGCCACTTGGCCAGCACGGTGGTCTCGCCGTAGATGGTGTCGCCGTGGAAGGTCGGCGCCACGTGCTTGAGCGACTCGACCTCCAGGTTGGCGATCGCCTTGCCGGAGACGTCCGGCACTGACATGCCGAGCAGCAGCGAGTAGATGTAGTTGCCCACCACCACGTTCCTGCCGAAGTCCGTGGTCTGCCCGGCGTAGTTCGCGTCCAGGTGCAGCGGGTGGTGGTTCATGGTGAGCAGGCAGAACAGGTGGTCGTCGTACTCGGTGACCGTCTTGCCCGGCCAGTGCTTGTAGACCGCCCCGACCTCGAACTCCTCGTAGGTCCGTCCGAACTGCATCGCGCCTGTCCTTTGCTCTCGTTATGCGGGTGGCTCGAATTTCGAGGTGCGCTGCATCCCGGCTGCGCGCCCCTTGCCCGCGATGACCAGGGCCATCTTGCTGGATGCCTCGTCGATCATCTCGTCGCCGAGCATGGCCGATCCCTTGGCTCCGCCGGCCTCGGAGGTGCACCAGTCGTAGGCGTCCAGGATCAGCTCGGCGTGGTCGTAGTCCTCCTGCGACGGCGAGAAGATCTCGTTAGCCGCGGCGATCTGGTCGGGGTGCAGCACCCACTTGCCGTCGAAGCCCAGGGCGGCGGCCCGCCGGGCGACCTCGCGGTAGCCCTCGGAGTTGCGGATCTGCAGGTAGGGGCCGTCGATGGCCTGCAGCTCGTGGCTGCGGGCGGCCATCAGGATGCGCATCAGGATGTAGTGATAGGCATCGGCGGGGTAGCCGGGCGGCTGCTCGCCGACCACCAGGGACTTCATGTTGATCGACGCCATGAAGTCGGCGGGGCCGAAGATGATGGTCTCGGTCCGCGGCGACGCGGCGGCGATCTCGTCGACGTTGACCAGGCCCCGTGCGTTCTCGATCTGCGCTTCGATGCCGATCCTGCCGACCGGCAGGCCCATGGTCTTCTCGATCTGGGTGAGCAGCAGGTCAAGCGCATGGACCTGCTGCGCGTCCTGCACCTTCGGCAGCATGATGCAGTCCAGGTTCTGGCCCGCTCCCTCGACCACCGTGATGACGTCGCGGTAGGTCCAGTGGGTCGTCCAGTCGTTGACCCGGACGACCACCGTCTTGCCGGTCCAGTCGCCGTTGTTCAGCGCATCGACGATGGTGTGCCGGGCGCTCTCCTTGACCAGCGGGGCGCACGCATCCTCCAGGTCCAGGAAGACCTGGTCGGCCGGCAGGGCCTGGGCTTTCTCCAGGAAACGCGGGTTGCTGCCGGGGACGGCCAGGCAGGACCGGCGGGGACGCAGGCGGTTCACGGTGACAGCTGGGGCGGTGGTCATGTCGCGTCGTGCCATCCTTCGGAGGTTGCGGTGGTGATGGGCTGGCTGCTAGGTGGACCGGGCCAGGCTGCCCGGCTGACTCTGCCACGGCTGGAGCTGGTGGGCGAGCCTGATCTCATCGACGATGCGGCCGATGATGGTGGTAATGCCGAAGTCCCTGGGGGTAAAGACAGCGGCTACGCCCTGAGCGCGCAGGGATTCGGCATCGGCCGGCGGGATGATCCCGCCGACCACGACCGGAATGTCGCCGGCCCCGGCCTGGCGCAGGCGGCGCAGCACCTCGGGCACCAGCTGGCCGTGCGCCCCGGACAGGATCGACAATCCCACGCAGTGCACATCCTCGGCCACCGCGGCGGCCGCGATCTGCTCGGGGGTCAGCCGGATGCCCTGGTAGATGACCTCGAATCCGGCGTCCCTGGCCCGCAGCGCGATCTGCTCGGCGCCGTTGGAGTGCCCGTCCATGCCGGGCTTGCCGACCAGCAGCCGCAGCCGGGCAGCCCCGAGCTCCCCGGCGGTGGCGGTCACGGCCTCGCGGACGGCCGCCAGCTCCCCGCCCGGCTCGGCGGACACCGCGATCGCGGCGCCGCTGACGCCGGTGGGCGCCCGGTACTCGCCGAATACCTCTCGCAGCGCGAAGGCCCACTCGCCGGTCGTCACGCCCGCCCGCGCGCAGGCCAGGCTGGCCGTCATCAGGTTGACCCCGTCCTGCGCCGCGTCCGCCCGGAGCCGGGAGAGCGCGGCCGCCGCGGCGGTCTCGTCCCGCTGCGCACGCCATTGCGCGAGGTGCGCCAGGACGGCCGACTCCCCGGCGGGGTCGACCTGGTGGATAGCGGTGTCCAGGTCGGCCGTGAGCGGGCTGGGCTCGGTGGTCTCGAAGCAGTTGACGCCCACGATCTTGTCCTCGCCGGACTCGATCCGGGCGCGGCGGGTGGCCTGCGAGGCGACCAGCTCGGACTTGAGGTAGCCGGACTCCACCGCCGGTATCACCCCGCCCATGGCCAGCACCTTCGCGATCTCCGCCTCGGCCCCCGCGATCAGCTCCGTCGTCTTCGCCTGCACCACCGGCGAGCCGTCGAACAGGTCGCCGTACTCCAGCAGGTCCGACTCGTAGGCCAGGACCTGCTGGATGCGCAGGCTCCACTGCTGATCCCAGGGGCGAGGCAGGCCCAGGGCCTCGTTCCAGGCCGGCAGCTGCACGGCCCGGGCCCTGGCATTCTTCGACAGCGTGACCGCCAGCATCTCCAGCACGATCCGCTGGATGTTGTTCTCCGGCTGCGCCTCGGTCAGGCCCAGCGAGTTCACCTGCACGCCGTAGCGGAAGCGGCGGCCGGCCGGATCGGTGATGCCATACCGGTCCCTGGTGACCTGGTCCCAGAGCCGGGCGAAGGCCCGGACCTTGCACATCTCCTCGACGAAGCGGACGCCCGCGTTGAGGAAGAAGGAGATCCGCCCGACGACGTCACTCATCTGCTCCAGCGGGACCTGGCCGGAGTCGCGGACGGCGTCGAGCACGCAGATCGCCGTGCACATCGCGAACGCGATCTCCTGCACCGGGGTGGCCCCGGCCTCCTGCAGGTGATAGCTGCAGACGTTGATCGGGTTCCACTTGGGCATGCGGGTGACCGTGTAGGTGATCAGGTCGGTGGTCAGGCGCATCGAGGGGCCGGGCGGGAACACGTACGTCCCGCGGGCCAGGTACTCCTTGACGATGTCGTTCTGCGTGGTGCCGGTCAGCCGGGCGATGTCGGCGCCCTGCTCCTCGGCGACGACCTGGTACAGCGCGACCAGCCACATCGCGGTGGCGTTGATCGTCATCGAGGTGTTGGTCTGCTCCAGCGGGATGCCGTCGAAGAGGGCGCGCATGTCGCCGACGTGGGCGACCGGGACGCCGACCCGGCCGACCTCGCCGCGGGCGAGGATGTGGTCGGCGTCGTAGCCGGTCTGGGTGGGCAGGTCGAACGCGACCGACAGGCCCGTCTGGCCCTTGGCGATGTTGCGGCGGTAGAGCGCGTTGGACTCGGTCGCGGATGTGTGCCCCGCGTAGGTCCGCATCAGCCAGGGACGGTCCCTGGCGGGCCGCGGCCGCTCGCTCGACTCGGTCATGCCGCTGCCGCCCTCAGACGTTCCGGAAGCGGTTGATCTCTGTCAGGTGCTTCGCCCTCAGCTCGTGGTCGCGGACGCCCAGGCCTTCCTCCGGTGCCAGGCAGAGCACGCCGACCTTGCCGTGATGCAGGTTCCGGTGCACGTCCAGTGCGGCCTGGCCGGTCTGGTCCATCGGGTACACCACCGAGGTGGTCGGGTGGATCATGCCCTTGGAGATCAGCCGGTTGGCCTGCCACGCCTCGCGGTAGTTGGCGAAGTGCGAGCCGATGATGCGCTTGAGGTTCATCCACAGGTAGCGGTTGTCGTACTCGTGCATGTACCCGGACGTAGAGGCGCATGTCACGATCGTGCCTCCCTTTCGGGTCACGAAAACCGATGCGCCGAAAGTCTCCCGGCCGGGATGCTCGAAGACGATGTCCACATCCTCCCCGCCGGTCAGGTCGCGGATCCGCGCGCCGAGCCGCTTCCATTCCTTCGGATCCTGGGTGTGCTCGTCCTTCCAGAACTGATATCCCTCGGCGCTGCGGTCGATGATCAGCTCCGCGCCCATGGACCGGCAGAGCTCCGCCTTCGCCTCGCTGGATACGACGCAGACCGGGATGGCGCCGCCGGCCAGGGCGTACTGAGTGGCGTACGCGCCGAGGCCGCCGCTGGCTCCCCAGATGAGCACGTTGTCGCCCTGCTTCAGCCCTGCTCCGTTGCGCGAGACCAGCTGCCGGAAGGCGGTGGAGTTCACCAGCCCGGGCGTCGCGGCCTCTTCCCACGTCAGGTGCTTGGGCTTCGGCATCAGCTGGTTGGTCTTCACGATGGCCAGCTCGGCCAGGCCGCCGAAGTTGGTCTCGAAGCCCCAGATGCGCTGCTCCGGGTCCATCATCGTGTCGTTGTGGCCGTCGGAGCTCTCCAGCTCGACGGACAGGCAGTGCGCGACGACCTCCTCGCCGGGCTTCCAGACGGTGACCCCCGGACCGGTCCGCAGCACCACGCCTGCGAGGTCCGAGCCGACCACCTGGTAGGGCAGGTCGTGCCGGGCGGTGAGCTCGGAGAGCTTGCCGTAGCGGCGCAGGAAGGCGAAGGTGGAGACCGGCGAGAAGATAGAACTCCACACGGTGTTGTAGTTAACGGCGCTGGCCATGACCGCAATGAGGGCCTCGCCCAGGCCGAGCTCGGGCACGGGCACCTGCTCCACGTGCAGGGACTTGCGCGGATCCCGGGCGCCGGTGTCGATGCCATCGAACATGTGCTCCTCGTCCCGGTGCAGCGTGACTGCCCGGTAGGACTCCGGCAAAGGCAGCGCGGCGAAGTTCGCCTGCGGGGTGTCGGGATTGAGGATCGCATCGAGGATTTCTTTCACGGCTGCCTCCTAGGGCCTACCTGCACGAAGGGCACAGGGCCTCGACACAAACCTCGGCGCACGGGGCGGGCGGTGATAGGGACTTTCGTCATCCAAGGCAGGGGCCGGCGACCTTCTGTGCCCGAATGGCAGCGTTCTGGCACGCCGGGCAGGCCGCCGGTCGCCGCAGCGAGTCCGGGATGCGGCATTTTGCGGCGCTTTCCGGCGCCCATCCCGGCCGGGTCAGTGCAGCAGCTCCTGCCAGTCCGGCGGCACCCGGCCCGCGGGTCCCGGTACCGGCTGGCTGAGCGGATGGTGCTCCGGGGGCGCCAGCTGCGGCCCGTCGTAGAACTGCTGGTCGGCATAGTTCCAGAACCAGTCCTCACCGGGCTCGAAGGACCGGATCAGCGGATGCCCGCTGCCGCCGGCATGGCGGCTGGCATGCTGCGCGGGCGAGGAGTCACAGCAGCCGATGTGCCCGCACGCCGCGCACCGGCGCAGGTGGAACCACCACCCGCCGTCTTCCAGGCACTCCGCGCAGCCGGTTCCGCTCGGCGGCGCGGTCGGGTCCAGCTGGCTTTCCTGCGTCATCACTGTCTCCTTCAGGATTCCGCACGGGGCGGGTCGGCGGTCGCCGTGCCGGTGGCCTGCAGCCGCTCATATACGAGCCGGACGGCCATCGAGCCCTCGCCGACGGCCGTGGCTACGCGCTTGACCGAGCCGCTGCGCGCGTCGCCGACCGCGAAGATGCCCGGCCGGCTGGTCTCGAGGAAGAGCGGGATCCTGCCGTCCAGCTGCGACTCCGGGATGCCGAGCCCGGTGAGCAGGAATCCGTCCTCGTCCGTGGCCAGCTGCCCGTCCAGCCACTCGGTGCTCGGCGCCGCGCCGATGAAGACGAACAGGCTCCTGACCGGCAGCACGGAGTCCTGCTGCCGCGCGTCATCGCGTACCCCGACGGCCTCCAGCCGGCCGTTCCCGCGCAGGGCAGTCACCTGCGTGCGCGGGTGCACGCGGATGCGCTCGTTTCGCATGATCTGGTCGATGAGGTAACGGGACATCGAGTTCTCGAGGGCAGCCCCCCGGATCACGATGTGCACGTCCGCGCTGGTCCGGCTCAGGAAGAGTGCCGCCTGGCCGGCCGAGTTACCGCCGCCGACGATCGCCACCGGGTCCGGGCCGCAGGCCTGCGCCTCCATCTGGGTGGCCGCGTAGTACACCCCGACGCCCTCGAAATCGGCGAGCCGGTCCAGCGGCAGCCGGTTGTACCGGGCCCCGGTGGCGATGATGACCGACTTGGCCGTCACCGCCTCGCCATCGCGGAACGTGACGGTGTGCAGGCCGTGGTCGGACGACAGCGAGGTGGCCGCCGCGGCCAGCATGATCCGCACGCCGAACTTCTCCGCCTGCAGCGCGGCACGCGCGGCCAGTTCCTCGCCGGACAGGCCGGCGGGAAAGCCCAGGTAGTTCTCGATCCTCGATGACGTTCCGGCCTGGCCGCCCAGGCCGGTGTCCTCGGCCAGGGTCGTGGCCATCCCCTCCGATGCCCCGTAGACGGCGGCGGCCAGGCCGCCGGGCCCGCCTCCGATCACCAGCAGGTCGCAGACTCCCGGCGGATCGGCGTCGGCGTGACCGGCCATGCCGAGCGCCCTGAGCAGGTCCCCGCTGCTCGGGTTGCGCAGCATCGGTCCGCCGGGCACCAGGATGATCGGCAGCTCATCGGCCGCGAGCCGCAGCTTGCGCAGCAGCGCCTCCGCCTCGGCCGAGCTCTCCAGGTCCAGCCAGCGCGACGACAGCCGGTTACGCGCCAGGACCTCCAGCAGCCGGCGGGTGTCAGCGTCGAACCGCGAGCCCAGCAGGATCAGGCCCGATCCCAGCCGCGTCAGGATGGAGTGCCGGAGCAGGAAGGCGTGCAGGATCAGCTCGCTGAGGTCAGGCTCCTGGGCCATCACGACGTGCACCTGGGCGGGCGGGACGCGCAGCACCTGGCCCGGCGTGCTCGCAACGGCGCTCACGTAGGCGCGCTGCCCGGTCAGCAGGCTGATCTCGCCGAGGAACTGAGAAGGGCCGTAGCGGGCGAGTACCGTCTCGCCCGGCCAGCCGCGCTTCTGGATGATGTCGGCGTGCGCGTCCAGCAGCACGATCAGGTCATAGCTCTCATCACCGTCGGCGAACAGCACCTCGCCGGCCTCGACCCGATGCTCGCTGCCGTAGCGCCGCAGGGTGGCCAGCTGCCCCTGGTCCAGGACCGGGGCGCGACCGCCAGGCGGCGGCCCCGCGCTGACCTCAGGGACTGGCTGTCCGTCCAGCTTGGGTACCTCCGCTCGACACGAGCCATGGGACCGGCCTGGTCGATGAGCATGCCGGTGACTAGCGTACCGGGCGGCCGATCCGGCGGCCGATCCGGCGGCCGGAGGGGCTGATACGGCGCCCCCGAGCGGATGCCGATCGAGGGCCGGCCAGATGAGGACAGCGCCTGATGAGATGATCCGGCCGGCCCCACGTGGGACTGCCGGGCGCTGCCTGGCGTCGGCCTGCCCTGGTCAGCGGGGCAGGCCGACGAAGTCGGCCATCTGCTGCACCGCGTAGCCGAAGAAGTCATCGCTCGGGTCCGCGCTGCCCACCAGCTGGCCGAAGAGCTCAAAGCTGATCATGCCGAACAGCTGCGTCCAGGCGATCAGGGCGCGGGCGGCCACCGGGCCGGGCACGCCTGGCGCGATGGCCGCCGCCACGACACGGGCCTGCTCCGCTAGCAGGCCGGGCAGCGGCTCGCTCCCGGCCGCCTCGGGGAGGCGGGCGGCGGCGAGGGTCCCGCCGATCACCGCCGGCACCCGGCCGGCCGGCCCGATGGTCTCCTGCGGTGCCTGATAGCCGGGCACTGGTGAGCCGTAGATCAGGGCATACTCGTGCGGATGCGCCTTCGCCCAGTCCCTGACCGCATGGCAGGCGGCCGTCCAGCGGGCCCGGACGGCGGTCTGCCGGAGGCGGCCGGCGGCGGCCTCGGCAGCCTCGCCCAGGGCGTCGTAGGCGTCGATAATCAGCGCGGTCAGCAGGTCGTCACGGCTCGGGAAGTAGCGGTACACGGCCGAGGAGACCATGCCGAGCTCGCGTGCCACCGCGCGCAGGGACAGCTGCTGCGCGCCGCCGGCTGCCAGCTGCCGGCGTGCCTCCGCCTTGATCTCGCTGGTGAGCTCCGCCCGTGCCCGCTCCCTGGCCGTCCGCCCGGCCCGCGTTCCCGCTGTCTGCCCGGCCCGCGTTCCCGCTGTCTGCCCGGCCCGCGTTCCCGCTGTCTGCCCGGCCTGCCCGACCGCTGTCCGCCCGGCCTGCCCGACCGCTGTCCGCTGGTCCGGCTGCCGCGCCGGTCGTTTCGCCGCCATGCCGGCCAGTGTGCCATTTTCGAGAGCGCCGATCAAGTTAGAGAGCACTGCTCTTGACACGCCCGGCGATATGATGAGAGCATCAATCTGAAATCAGAGCAGTGCTCTCAATTCAGTGAGAGCCTGGCCGTGGCACCCGGGAGGGCCCGATGACTGACAGCGCGAGTAGCCCCCGTTACGTCATGCCGAAGACGGCGGCAGGCCGCGTCACCAACGGCATGTTCAATGCGGCCGTGGCCGGACTGACCAGGGCCGGGATCAGCGTCATGGGCAGCCGCGTCTTGCATGTGCGCGGCCGCAGCAGCGGCCAGTGGCGGACCACCCCGGTCAACCTGCTCAGGTTCGACGGCGGCACTTACCTCGTCGCGCCGCGTGGCCAGACCCAGTGGGTCCGGAACCTGCGCTCAGCCGGGCGCGGCGAGTTGCACGTGGGGCGGCGGGCCGAGGAGTTCACGGCTGCCGAGCTGCCCGACGCCCAGAAGCCGGCCATCCTGCGCGCCTACCTGCGGAAGTGGAAGTTCGAGGTCGGCGTCTTCTTCAACGGCGTCGAGCCCGACGCGACCGATGCCGAGCTGCTGGCGATCGCGCCCGGCTACCCGGTCTTCCGGATCACGATGACGGGCAGCTGATCAGCCAGCCGGCCCGCGGCGCCGGTCGTGCAGCTCATGCAGCTCGTGCAGGCGGGCCTCGGTATCGGGGCCGGCCGGGGTGTAGGTGGTCATCCGGGTGCCGAGCCGCTGGCCGAGCCACAGGTGGGTGTAGTTCAGCTGGAGCAGTCCCACCTCGGGATGCAGGTATCGCTTCGTCAGGTTCTCCGGCGCGGCGATCTCGTGCCGCTCCCACAGCTCAGCGAACTCCGGCGAGGCGGCGGACAGCCGGGTGACCAGGCACTTCCAGGCCGGCTCGGCCAGGTGCTCCGCCATCGCGGCGCGGTACTCGGCGACCAGCCGCCGGGTCGAGTCCTGCCAGTCGAGCATGGCCCCCCGGCAGCGCCGGCTCGTGAACACGAGCCAGAGCGAGTTCCGCTCCTCGAACGGCAGCTCGCCGAGGTCGCCCATCAGGCTGGTGTAAGCGTCATTCCAGGCCAGGATGTCCAAGCGCGCATTGCGCACGCAGGCCGGATACGGGTCCAGCTGATCCAGCAGCGCGCGGACGGTCGGCGGCAGTGACTGGCAGTCCTGCTCCGCTGCGCCGTCTGGAGCATCGGCGAGCCGGAACAGGTGCGCGCGCTCGTGCGGATCCAGCAGCAGCGTGCGGGCCACGGCATCCAGGACCTGCGGCGAGGCGTTGATGTCCCGGCCCTGCTCCAGCCACGTGTACCAGGTCACGCCCACTCCGGCGAGGGTGGCGACCTCCTCGCGGCGCAGGCCGGGCGTGCGCCGCCGGGAGGCCGGCGGCAGCCCGACCTGTTCCGGTGCGATGCGCTCCCGCCGGCTGCGCAGGAAGCCGGCCAGCTCCATGCGGCGCAGCCGGCCGTCGGGCCTGCCCGGCGCCGGGACCGCACCGGTCTCGGCGCGGCTAGTCTCGGCGTGGCGGCCGGACTGCGCGGCGATCGGGTCGGCGGACAGCGCGGCAGCGCGGCGCTCGATGGCGGTCGGCGTGCTGATCGGCATGCTCACGACTGCTATTCTCCACTCAACGTCATACGGTTGCCAGGTAGCGTCAGTACCAGTATAAACAGGCTCTAGTACCTGTCTATGACATGCGCTCGCTTGCGGGCTCGCGCCCAGCGCGGCGGTCCTGGTCGGGGCCCGCGCGGCCCAGGGCGCTTCGGCGGCCATGATGGTCCCGCAGGTCCTGTCCACCATCCAGGCCACCAGCACGGGGGAGCGGCGCGCCAGGGCACTCCGCCGGTACGGGGCGACCGGCGGGCTCGCCGCCGTCATCGGCCAGCTACTCGGCGGCCTGCTGGTATCGGCCAACCTCGACGGGTCGGGATGGCGGCCGATCTTCCTGGTCAACGTCCCGATCGGTATCGCCGGGCTCGCGTTCGCCCGTCGGCACGTGCCGGCCAGCCGGGCCGGGGCGCCGGCCAGGATCGACGCGGCCGGCACGGTCCTGCTCGGCGTCACGGTGCTGGCGCTGCTCATCCCGCTGACCGAAGGGGAGTCGCTGCGCTGGCCCGCCTGGACGCTCGGTCTGCTCGCCGCGGCGCCGCTGGCCCTGGCTGCCTTCGCTGCTGCCGAGGCGCGTTCCGAGCGAGCCGGCCGGACCCCGCTGGTGCCCACGTCGCTGCTGCGGCACGCGAGCATGCGCCGGGGGCTGTGCTCGCGCTGCCGTTCTTCGCCGGATTCGGTGCCTTCATGTTCTGCTACGCCCTCCTCGTCCAGCAGGGCCTGCGGGACAGTGCCCTAGTCGCCGGCGCCGGGCTGGTGCCGATGGCCGCGGCCTTCCTGGCTGCGTCCCTGTGCACGTCGCGGCTGCTCGCCTTGTTCGGCAGCCGGGTGCTCGCCGCTGGCGGCCTGCTGCAGGCGGCTGGCCTGCTGATCCTCGGCGGCACCGTGCTGGCGGGCTGGCCCGGGCTCTCGGTGCTCTCGCTCGCACCAGGGCTGGCGGTGGCGGGGCTCGGCCAGGGCCTGGTGATGAGCCCGCTGTTCGGCGTGGTGCTCTCGGAGGTGCCGCCCGTAACTGCCGGCGCGGGCAGCGGAGTGCTCACCACCACGCAGCAGACCGCGCTCGCGCTCGGGGTAGCCACCCTGGGCAGCCTGTTCCTGGCCCTGGCCGGTGACGGCACCGGCATCCGGGACGGCTTCCTGGTCGTGCTGGCCGTGCAGATCGTCATCGCGGCAGGCGTGGCGGCTGGGGCCCGGCGGCTGCCCGGATGGCGCAGGTGACAGCGGCCAGCTGACGTGGGCGGGCCGGCGGACGTGGGCGGGCCGGCTGAGGTGGCCGTGCCAGCTAACGGGCTCGTGCCGGCGGACGTGGGCGGGCCGGCTGAGGTGGCCGTGCCAGCTGACCGGCTCGTGCCGGCGGACGTGGGCGTGGTGGCGCCGCGTCAGCCGGCGAGCGAGCACGGCGCCGGGCGGGTCAGCCGGTGAGCGCGAGCGTGGCGCCGGTCGGGTCCAGCAGCCGGTGGCAGCCCTCGGCAGCCGGGAACTTGGCCAGCGGGCCGCGGACGCGGGCCCTCGGCCCGTCCGGCCCGGCCAGGATGGCGCCATCGGCGGCGCTGGCGACCAGCTCGTCGCCGACCCGCAGCAGCACGGCGCCGTCCCGGTTCGCCGACACCGCAGTGCGGCCAGCCCTGATGGCCTCCAGCACCGCGGCCGGATCGTCGGCCTCCGCCTCGACCCAGGTGGTCGGCGATCCGGGCGGCGCGTCCGAGCCCGGCCGGTGCCAGTCACTGCCGCCCACCGGGATGGCGGTCGGGTCCCAGGCCAGCCACCAGCCGAGGGGAGTGGTCCAGTGCGTGTCCAGCCAGCTCCAGTGCCACACCTCGATCAGCGGCGGCCGGCGCTTCATCGGGGTGGCCCAGCTCACGTGGCCGCCGATCGGATGGTTGATCGACAGCAGCCCGCCCGCCTGCTCCGTTGCCTCCAGCCATGCGTCGGGAGGCTCCCGGAAATCAATCCACCCGACGTCGCCCAGCGCGCTCGCGTGCCCGGTATCCGTCGTCACCTCCTGGCCGGGCAGCAGCACGATGCCGTGCGCGGACGCCGCGGCGGGCAGCTCGGCGAAATGGCTGATCGTGTTGTGGTCGGTGACCGCAATGAAGTCCATGCCGCGGCCTGCCGCGAACCTCGCGAGCTCGGACACGGTCATCGCCCCGTCGGAGTGCACGGTGTGCGTGTGCAAGTCGCCCGCCAGCCAGTGCCGTCCGCCGCTGGCGAGCAGCTGGCGGCGTGCCGGGCGGTCCGTGATCGGCGGCATTTCCTCGGGCGCCGGCTCGGGGGACAGCTCGCCGGGCGTGCTGGACACCTCCACGGTCAGCCGGTAGTCGGCACCGCCGGGCGGAACCCGGTGCAGGCCGATCACCACCTGCCAGGTGCCGGGCTCGGGCTCACCGGGCAGGTAGCCGGGAGTCGCCGTCTGCTCGCCGATAACGAACGACCTTCTGGCGCCCCCTGACCAGCCACGGAAGCCGTCGGGCCCGAGGCATCCCAGGTCCATGATCGCGCCCGACCGCTCGTACTCAAGCTCGGCCCGCAGGGCACAGGTGCCCGGCGGCACCTCGACCGGAAGGTAGTGCCAGGCGGAGGCGAACCGGTCCTCCAGCGTCCACCGTCCCCCGTGCCGCGTCACGACCATGAGTTCATCTGACCAGATCGCTCGCGATTGGGCGAGCGTGGCACGGCTTCGGGTGCGAGCAGATCCTGCCCCGCCGTGGCGCCGGCCAGCCCGCTTCGGTAGGTCCCTTGACGGCTGGAATTCAGCACCCGTAGAATTCATCAGGCGTTGAATTCTGAGGAGACCTGTTATGTGGGCGATGATCGTGAAGGAGTTCCGCCAGCTTCGGCGCGATCGCCGCACCCTGGCGATGATGATCGTGATGCCCGTCATCCTGCTGGTGGTGCTCGGGTACGCAGCCAGCTTCGACGTGTCGTCGATCTCAGTCGCCGCCGCCGGCCCTCAGGCCGGGCTGGTCGGCCACCTGCTGCCGCATTCCTCCGCGCCGGCGTTCGATGTCGTGGCGAGCGAGCCGTCGCAGGGCCGGGCATGGGCGCAGGATCAGCTGCGTGACGGGCATGCCGACATCGCCGTGGTCACCGGCGGCGCGCAGCCGCTGGTGCTCATCGACGGCACCCAGCTGTTCGCCGCGCGGGCGGCGCTGACCGCGCTGGCCGGGCTCGGCCGTCATGCGGGGCCGGGGACTCCCGCGCTGAGGCCACAGGTCAGCATTCTCTACAACCCCGGCCTCACGACCTCCTACATCATGATTCCCGGCCTGGCCGGCGTGGTCCTGGTCTTCGTCGGGACCATCATCACCAGCCTGGGAGTGGTGCGGGAGCGGCAGGCCGGCACGCTGGAGCAGCTGGCCGTCACGCCGCTGCGTCCCCGCGACGTATTCCTCGGGAAGATCGTGCCCTACTTCGTGGTGGGAGCCGTCGACCTGGCCATCGTGCTGGCCGTCGGGATCGCGGTCTTCGGGGTGCCGTTCCGCGGATCGCCGGCCGTGTTCGCGCTCGGCGCGCTGCTCTTCCTGTTCGTCACCCTCGGCATCGGGGTGCTGATTTCCTCGGTGTCGCAGAACCAGGGCCAGGCCATCCAGCTGGCCATCATGATCCTGCTACCGCAGGTGCTGCTGTCCGGACTGATCTTCCCCCTGTCCTCGATTGCCGCCGGCGTCCGCTGGATTGCCTACCTCCTGCCGCTGACCTATTTCAACGAGATCTCCCGCGGCGTCATGCTGCGGGCGGAGCCGATCGCGTCGCTCTGGCAGCCCTTCACCTACCTCGCCGTGCTGGGCGCCGTCGTCGTGACGCTGGCATCGCTGCGGTTCCGCGCGTTCCTCGCGCCCGCGGCCGGCCGCCGGGATCGTCGCAGCCACGGGGGGCAGGGTGCGGGGTCGGCAGCCCAGCACGCGGCCGTGGCCGCGTCCGCCGCCGGAGACGGATCATGACCGGCCGCCGGCCAGCTCCGTTGACCGGCTCCTCGGCTAGGCCGGAGCCGCAGGGCTGGGGCGTGGCTGGAGTTTTCGTTTCGTACGGGAAGACGGTTGCTCTCGGGGACGTCTCGCTTGCGGCCGCAGCCGGGCAGGTCACGGCCGTGGTCGGCGGCGACGGGGCCGGCAAGTCGACCCTGCTGCGCTGCCTGGCCGGCTTGATCAGCCCGGCTAGCGGCGAGGTGCGCACGCCTGGCGCGGCGCGGATCGGCTACCTGCCCGGCAGCTCGGGCATCTACCCCGACCTCACCGTCACCGAGAACCTGGAGTTCAGGGCGGCCGCCTACGGCATGGCGCCGGCCCAGATCCGGGCACGCGCGGCGGAGTTCCTGGACCGCACGGGCCTGGCTGATGTGCCGGACCGGATGGCAGGCCAGCTGTCCGGCGGGATGCGGCAGAAGCTCGGCGTGATCGCCGCCATGCTGCATCAGCCGGACCTGCTGGTCCTGGATGAGCCCACGACCGGCGTGGATCCGGTCAGCCGCAGCGACCTGTGGTGGCTCATCGCGCGCGCCGCCGCGGCCGGGACCGCGGTCGTGCTGGCCACCTCGTACCTGGACGAGGCCGAGCGCGCCGCCACGGTGCTGGTGCTGGACGGCGGCCGGGAGCTGGCAGCCGGCACGCCGGCGCAGATCGTCGCTGCCGTGCCCGGCGTCATTCTCGTCAGCCCGGTGCGTCCGGCCGGGCCTGCCGCCCAGCGGGCCTGGCGGCGCAGCGGCGAATGGCGGATCTGGATGCCGCGGGACAGTCCCTCGATCCGGTCAGCTCAGCAGGTGCAGCCTGACCTGCAGGACGCGGTGACGGTCGCCGCGCTCGCGCGCGAGCTGCGGCTGCAGCCACCCGTCGCCGGCGCGGACAGCCGCGGCCAGGATGGCGCCGTCCGGGACTGCGGCGTCCGGGACGGCGGTGTCCGGGACTCGGGCAGTGCTGGCCAGGACGGCGGCGGCCAGGGCTCGGCCGGAGGCAGCGCGATGGCCAGCGCCGGGGCGGGCAGTGCCGGGGCGGGCAGTGCCGGGGCGGGCAGTGCCGGGGGCCCGGCGGCGGGCAGCGCCAGCCCGGCAGCGGAGCGGCCGAGTCAGGCGGCGGGCAGAACGGCCGCTGAGCCACTGCGGCCCGCACGCCCTGGGCTATCCAGGCCGCTGGCGCAGTGCCTGGCCGTGAGCCGATCGTTCGGGAACTTCACCGCCGTCCGGGACGTCGACCTCAGGGTTGAGCCAGGCGAGATCGTCGGCCTGCTGGGCGCGAACGGGGCCGGCAAGACGACCATCATCCGGATGCTGCTCGGCCTGCTGCCAGCGTCGGCGGGGGAGGTGCTGCTCTTCGGCAGTCCGCCATCACGCGAGACCCGCCGGCAGATCGGTTACGTACCGCAGGGGCTCGGCCTCTATGACGACCTCACGGTCACCGAGAACCTGAACTTCACCGCGGCCGTGTTCGGCAGCAAGCCGTCCGCCCTCACGGCCGTCTCAGCCGCGGACCTGACCGCGCCAGTCGGCCGGCTGCCGCTTGGCCTGCAGCGGCGGGTCGCTTTTGCCGCCGCGCTGTCGCATCGGCCGGAGCTGCTGATCCTGGACGAGCCCACGTCAGGTGTGGACCCCCTCGGCCGGGCCCGCTTGTGGGAGACGATCTCCGCGTCCGCGCGGAACGGCGCGGGCGTCCTGGTGACAACGCACTACCTGGAAGAAGCCACCGAGTGCACCCGGCTCGTCATCATGGCCGACGGCGCCGTGGTCGCCGAGGGCACGGCCGCCGAGATCATCGGCGATGCCAGGGTGACGGTCGTGACCGGGCCGTCCTGGGCCACGGCCTTCGCACGGCTGGAGAACGCCGGCTTCCCGGTCACGCTCGGCGGCCAGGCGGCCGGCGGCGGGACCGGGACCGTCCTGCGGGTGCCCGGCGCCGATCCGGTGGCCGTGCGCCGCGCACTGGGCGCCGACGGCGCTGCCGTGCAGGAGGTTCCTGCGACGCTCGAGGAACGGTTCTTCCAGCTGACCATGCGGCGGTCCGTAGCGGGGGTCACCTCGTGACGAAGCCGGAGCGGCGGGCGACCTCGCGGTCCGGCCGGCGGGCCGGCGAGAGCGGGACAAGGGACGCCATCCTCAAGGCGGCCAGGAGCCGCTTTAGCGAGTACGGCTACGACGCGGCAACCATCAGGGCGATCGCCAGCGACGCGGGTGTCGATCCGGCCCTCGTGCATCACTTCTACGGCAGCAAGGAACGGCTCTTTTCCGCGGCCATGCGGCTCCCCATCGCGCCGGGCGAGGTGCTGGCGGCGGCGCTGGCCGAAGGCCCGGCTGAGCCGGGGGGCAGCCTGGGCGAGCACCTGGTCCGCACCGCCCTGACCCTGTGGGACAGCGCTGAGGTTAGCGGCGCGTTCATCGGGCTCTTGCGCTCGGCCGTGACCAGCGAGCAGGCAGCAGCGATGCTGCGGGAGTTCATCGCTGACGCCATCCTCAGCCTCTTCGCCGGCGCGGCCGCCAGCACCGATCCGGCTGATGCGGCCTACCGTGCGTCGCTGACGGCCGGCCAGATGCTCGGCCTGGCGCTGACCAGGTACGTGCTGAAGTTTGAACCGGTCGCCGCCGCGGATGCAGCCAGCCTGGCCCGGGCCATCGGCCCCGCGATCGACCGCTACCTGACCGGTGACATCAGCTGACCGGTGACATCAGCTGACCGGTTGACGCAGCTGACCGAATCATCCCGGTCCGGCCCGTCAACAGCGCCCGGGCCGCAGCGCGCCCGTTCCGAGCGAACGACGTGGGTGCGTGGCTGCTGCGCAAACAGCCGCAGCAGCCACGCACCGACGCTGCTGGCCGGCGTGTCACCCGTCGGCGCCCGGCCGCGCCAGCCCGCGCCAGTGCGCCCGCGGTCACCGGCGCTCGTCCGCGTCCGCGGCCGGATCGGCCCGCGAGGGCTCCAGGTGCCAGACGCGCTTGAATTCCCAGGGTCGCGGCGTGCCGTCGTACCACTGGTGCGTCCCGGCCTCGCCGTCGTAGCTGAAGTCGTTGCCCACCGGCTCCCAGGTCTGGCCGCCGTCGCTGGATCGCTGGATCAGCTGGCCGAACCAGCCGCTGGACTGGGACGCGTAGAGGCGGTCCGGATCGGCGGGTGAGCCCGCGACGTGATAGATCTCCCAGCCGGCGAAATGGGGCCCGCTCACCTCCCAGTCCCGCCGCGTGCCGTCAGACGTCAGGATGAACGCGCCCTTGCGGGTGCCGACCAGGACCCGTACGCCCGTCACTGCCGTTCCTCTCTCGCTGGGCCCCCGCCGGCTCAGCTTCCGTGCCTCCGGTGCATGCCCGCCTCCTTCGGTGCAGGCGGACGTGCCTACCTGTGACCGCTCCGGCCTGTTGTTACGACGAGGCCCGCGGGCGAAGTCATCGGACACGGCGGCCATTTTCTCGCCTCGGCGCCGCCCGCGCAGCGCCATAAGCCGCCTGGTCTGGAAAAGTGAGGCGGGTGACTCATGCCTCGCGGGCGGGCGCCCCGCCGCCGGAGCCGCCGCCCCCGGACGGGCGTGCGGCCAGGCGTCCGGCCGGGCGCCCGTCGCCGGCTGACCTGGAGGCAGCCAGGGACCAGACGATTCCCGACGTGATCGCGCCCGGCCTGCGCGTGCTGTTCGCCGGCATCAACCCCAGCCTGTATTCCGCGGCGGTGGGGCAGCACTTCGCCCGGCCGGGCAACCGGTTCTGGCCCGCTCTGCACCGGGGCGGTTTCACGCCGCGGCAGCTGCGGCCGGCCGAGCAGGACCAGCTGCCGGCTCTCGGCCTCGGCATCACGAACGTCGTGGCCCGCGCCACCGCGCGCGCCGATGAGCTGGCCGACCAGGAACTGCGTGAGGGCGGCCAGGCCCTCCGGGCCAAGGCCGTCCGGCTGCGGCCGCAGTGGCTGGCGGTCGTTGGCGTGACCGCCTACCGCACCGCATTCGGCGACCCGCGCGCGGTCGTCGGCCCGCAGCGCGAGCTCGCGCCGGGAACGCGCCTCTGGGTGCTGCCGAATCCCAGTGGGCTGAACGCGCTATGGACTACACCTAAGCTCATAGAGGCGTTCCGGGATTTGAGGCTGCACGCCGGGGGCTAAGCGAGGTCGAGAGGTGCGGCAGGCGTCGCTCAGCTGGCAAGTTCCGCTTCGATAATCGGTCCGATCTGCGGAATCCGGCCATCGCTCAGGCTGGTCATTACTCTGACCCTGTGCTTGCAATATCCGGGCAGCTTGTCCGGCATCGTCATTGGCCCGCGCATCACGTGGCAACCGTCCATCCGGATACGCCGAAGCCCCTAGCGGTTGCTGTCACCAATGGTGTCAGCGTTCGGTTGCCCGCATGCGTGCTCTCAGACCTTCCGGACTTTCAGGAGGCTTGGCTAGTCCAGGTGAGTCCAGCACAGGCCGACTGACCAGGCTATACGACGTGCAGCCTGGCCTTGTGATCCAGGATCAACCGCAGATCAAGCCCCCCTCAAGCCGCAGGGAACCTCAACTCAATTACCTGACCGGGAATCGAGGCTAACGGGCGTTGCGCGACAGGTGCGGCTCCCGGCAAGCCAGTTCTCCTAGTCAGCCAGGCTGACCGAGTGGCGGATACGCATCGGGCCATCCGCAGCCTCGCGCGCTGAGCGCCAGCAACTTGACAATTCAACAGCGTAGCTGGGCCAGAGCGTTGCGTTCATGTCCGCTGTGGTGGCTGAGTGACGCAGACGGTCAGCCTGGCGGTTCTGCTGGTGGCCCTTCCTGGCGACACGCCATGGCGTGACTGGGTTGCGCAATTATGGGCCGTAGCTGTTGGGCTGCGCGTCGTTACAGGGTTCGCTGGCGTGGCTTCGCGCGGGCCGTTAAGCCTTGTGGTGATCTATCCGCTCCAGACCCCTGGCGCGTCGGCCTATGTATCGCTACGGCTACGGACCGCCTGCCCTGTTCCCTTATCGTCCAGGGGGCGGGGGGACGGTGGCCCCGGCGGCGGGGGCCGCGGTGGGCTGGTGGTCGGGTGCCTGCTGCGGCGGTATGACGCCGGGCGGTTCGGCCGGGGGCGGTGCTGGAGGCCTGGCGATCAGCTCGATCAGGCCCAGGACGGCGAGCAGCACGAGGGCGATGACCAGCACGACCAGGGCCGTCGGGTAGGAGGTGAAGGCGAGCACCAGGGCGGCGATGACGACGGCGGCGATGCGCATCAGGGTGCGGTGCTGGTAGACCCACGGGCCGACTGGCCCGGTATTCACGCCAAACCGCTCTCCCGTGCCGCGAACCTTGCCGAAGGCAGTCTTGACGGCGTTCCGGCTCCGGACCGCGGTTGTCGATGGCCCGGAGAAGAAGGCAGCCAGTGCCACGATCAGGGCGACCGCCAGGATCACGTGCAGCCCCTGTTTAATGAACCGGACCAGCGTGTCGAACACGACTGCGGCGGCATCTGATGGCAGCACGCTCGCGGGCACCTGGTTGAGGTAGATGGTCCGGCCGATCGCGAGGCCGATCGCGAGCAGCAGCATCCCGGCGGCTACGCCCAGTGCGGCGCCGATGAGAGCCCTGCGGTGGCTGTGGGTGATGTAGATGCCTGCGGCGATCAGGATGACGGCGAGGATCGGCAGGACCCACCTCAGCGTGTTCAGCAGCCGGTACGCCGACTGCGCCTTGATCAGGTACTTGGCGTCGAACAGCGGGAAGGTCGGGTTGATCGGCGGGAGCTTGTTCACCACGGTGAGGCCGCGGGCGGCGAGGTTGTGCTTGGCCTGGTCAATCAGCGGACCGAGGCTGAGCACGACCTCATTACCCGAGATGACGATGGCGCTGTGAGGCTGACCGGAAAGCGCCTTGACCAGCTGAGTGTGCGCTCTCCGGTTGACCTGGACCCACAGCCGCGCGATAGCCGGGCTGCTGACGATCTTGGCGACGATGCTGTGAATGAAGCCATTTACGCCGCTGGCGATCGAGCCGGAGAACCCCGAGATCAGCGCGCCAAGCCTCGGCAGTCCCCGCTTGGTCAGCTGCCCGGCCGCGAGGTTGACGTAAGCCCTGACGTTCACCTCGTTTGAGATCGCCGTGGAGATCCTGCTGGTCAGGGCGGCTTGCACGGCGGGCTCGTGGATCAGCGGCGAGACGTTGGCCACGTACCTGTCAGTGTTAGAAACCTGATTGGAGGTCCACACCGCCAGCACGGAGACCGGGGCCAGCAGGCAGCCGAGCACGATCAGCACGCTTGCCACGGGCGTTCGCCAGTTCAGATGCCGGCGCGGCCGCGGCGGCGCGGTCTTGAGTTTCGCCGTCGTGGCCCTTGCGGCCTGAGCATCCTGGTGGGCCGCCCGCGCGCGGGCCTCAGCGTCCGCGACCCGCGTCCTCAGCTGGCCGACCTCGGCGCGCAGCTGCTCAAGCTCGCGATCGTTGTCGTCGTCGCCGGTCGGCATCGCCGCCGCCTCCCTCGCGGGCGCCCCGAAATCGCCCAGACCTCACCCCGAAACGGCGGCTGCGCCGGTGATCAGACCGCCATGGCAGAACACTCCCCGTGACCAGCGACGGCTACATCGCCCGAACCGGGTGATTAGCGCGGGCGACCTGGCATCGGCAGGAAGCCCTCATGGCGCGGCAGGTGCGTCCTTCGCCGGCGGTATCGCTGGCTACCTGCATGCCCTCGCAGCGCGCCCCGAGCTGTTGCGGATGTTCGCCGGAAGGACTCACCAGGCAATCGGGTCCGCGCCCGTCCGACACCGAGCCTGGGGCCGAGGAGGCACCCGAAATCGCTGCCATCCGCCGCCACCAGGCCGCTGGCGAGATCGCAGATGACCTCGATCCCGCATTCCTGCTTATCTTCCCGATGGGCGCCGCGATGGCGATGGTGACAATCCCCAAGCAGATCGAACGACTCTGCGGGGGTTCGCGTCGATTCCGAGGAGTTCGTCGCCAGGTGAGCCGGCCAGCTGCGGCTGATTCTCGCCCACCTGGCCGGCTCACCGTCCGGAAGCGCCGGAACTCCTCGCCCGGACGAACCCGCGCGTGCTAAGGCTGACAGCGGGCGCCCAGAATAGCGAAGAGCGGTCGCAATCGGCCGATAGCAGCTGAGCCGACAGCAACGACCGCGGTTTGGGCGTGGCCGGGGTGGCGCTGGGCCGCTGGGCCGAGTCATATGGCCGGGAACCGCTGCGCACGGTCATGACCGGCTGGCTGACGCGGCCGAGCGACGCCTTCGGCCAGTTCACACGTCCACGAGCAGCATCGGCGATTCGTCAGACATGTTCAAGCGCGCCCGGCCGCTGGGCCAGCAAGTCCTCGGCGTGGGCGATCACTGACATGCCGCCCCTACCCACCGCCAGTGGTATCTGGTGATAGCCGTGATAGGTCATCATCCCGTCGGCCAGGAAGGCCGCGTCGTCCCACCCGTTCTGCTTCAGCACGCAGTGGGCGATGTAGCTGCGGAAGCCCGACCGGCAGTGGGTGTACACGGGCTTGTCCCGCGGCACCTCATCCAGCCTCTGCCGCAGCTCGGTGTACGGGATCAGGACCGCGCCGGGAATGTGCCAGCTGTCGTATTCGGCTGGCGTGCGCACGTCGAGGATCGGTGGCCGCCCCTGCGACCTGCCCGGTTGCGCTGCGCGCGCGGATCCGTAGGTGTCGCTTCGCCCATCCGCTCCCGATTCACTGAAAGGCTCGCGGAAGGGAGCTTGGGCGATGACGGGTAACAGGCGGTGCATCGGGCTTGATGTGCACCGGGAGTTCGCGCAGGTCGCGATCTGGCAGGGCGGCACGGTAACGCAGGCCGGCACGTTCGCCACGACGCCGGAAGGGGTCCGCGAGTTCGCGGCGGGCCTGGGCCCGGCTGATGAGGTGGCGCTGGAGGCGACCGGTAACACCTGGGCGATCGCCACGGTGCTGGCCAGCCGCGCCGGCCGGGTGGTGGTGTCCAACCCGGCCAGGACCCGGGCGATCGCCGAGGCGAAGGTGAAGACCGACAAAGTCGACGCGGCGATCCTGGCGCAGTTGCTCGCGGCTGATTTCCTGCCGCCGGTGTGGATGCCCGACGCGGCGACCAGCGCGCTGCGCCGGCAGGTGCTGCGCCGGGCGCATATCGTGCGGCAGCGGACCCGGCTGAAGAACCAGGTGCACGCGATCTTGCACCGCAATCTGGTGCCGCGCTGCCCGGCAGCGGACCTGTTCGGGATCAAGGGCCGGACGTGGCTGGCGCAGCAGGACCTGCCGCCGGATGAGCAGGCCGCGGCCTGCGCGCTGCTGCGGCAGCTCGATTTCCACGCTCAGGAGCTGACCCTGATCGACCGCGACCCGGGCCAGGCTGCCCTTGGCCGGCCGGAGGTGCTGCGGCTGATGACCATCCCCGGCGTGGACGCCACGGTCGCGCTGTCGATCGTGGCCGCGGTCGGCGACTTCACCCGGTTCCGGACGCCGGAAAAGCTGGTCAGCTACCTCGGGCTCAATCCGCGGGTCCGCCAGTCCAGCGGGCAGCCGGCCAGTCACGGCCGGATCACCAAGGCCGGCCCGGCGCATGCCCGCGGGATGCTGGCCGGGGCCGCCTGGTCGGCGTCGAAGGCGCCCGGCCCGCTGCGCGCGTTCTACCAGAGAGTCCGGGCCCGCCGCGGCATGCAGGTCGCCGCGGTTGCCACCGCCCGCAAGCTCGCCGTCCTGTGCTGGCACCTGACCATCAAGGGCGAGGATTACGCCTTCGCGCTGCCCTCGCTGATCGCCCGCAAGCAGCGCAAGCTCGAGCTCCGCGCCGGAGCGCCACCGGCCCGGGGCCGTAAGGGCGACGCTGCGCCGTACTCCCTGGCGGCGGTGCGCGCCGCCTGTTTTCGCTGGTCAGACGGCCAATCTGACCGCCGGTGACCACGAGCCACCGGACACCCGCCTCCGAGCAATTTCCACCTGATGCTTTTCGTGACCGTAGATGAACGCCAACGGACCCCTATGGACTCCAGCGACCGCATACAACTGCCTGTGGACGCGCTGTCGGTGTCTGCATCCGACGGAACTTGCCTGCACAGTGAAGGACGGAG